>Ga0209575_10000275_pt1 | contig 44574 bp, 26 predicted proteins | sample Medcelwee11metaG_FD_187172 | JGI IMG/M metagenome (GOLD analysis project Ga0209575, IMG submission 187172) | Freshwater pond sediment microbial communities from the University of Edinburgh, under environmental carbon perturbations - Medium... | ecosystem: Environmental > Aquatic > Freshwater >...
GGCTCGGCTGGCCTCGCGGGCTCCGCGGGCGCAGGAGGTTCCCCCTGCGGCCCCGACCAGGAACCCGACGGCACCGGAAACTGCGTCCCCATCGACGACTGCACCCCGAACCCCTGCCAGAACGGCGGCACCTGCGACGACACGGGCATTGCCTCCTACGCGTGCACCTGTGCCCCGGGATTCTCCGGCACGGACTGCGAAGTCAACGTCGACGAGTGCAACCCCAACCCCTGTCAAAACGGCGGCACGTGCAACGACGGGGTCAACACCTATACCTGCACATGCCCGTCCGGGTACACCGGCACAGACTGCCAGACCCCGGTCAGCGACTGCTCCCAAGACCCTTGCGTTCACGGCACGTGCACCGACGTATCCGGCGGTTATGCCTGCGCCTGCGACGACGGGTACTGGGGCGACAACTGCGACACCGAGTGCAGCCAGGGCAATTGCTTGGCCACCGTCGTGTGCGACCAAGAGGACGGTGCCAATCGCGTCTGCACCGCCTGCGTCCCTGGCTTCTCCGGCGGCGGGTGCGAGACGAACATTGACGATTGCACCCCAAACCCGTGCCAAAACGGTGGCTCCTGCGCCGACGGCGTCAACAGCTACACCTGCACCTGCGCCCCGGGATTCTCCGGCGCGACCTGCCAGACCAACATCGACGACTGCGCGCCGAACCCCTGCCTCAACGGTGGTTCCTGCGCCGACGGCGTAAACACCTACACCTGCTCGTGCGCCCCCGGCTACACGGGAGCCAACTGTCAGACCAACATCGACGACTGCGCCCCGAACCCCTGCCTCAACGGCGGTTCCTGCGCCGATGGCGTAAACACTTACACCTGCTCGTGCGCCCCCGGCTACTCCGGAACCAACTGTCAGACGAACGTCAACGAGTGCGTCCCGAACCCCTGCCTCAACAGTGGCTCCTGCACCGACGGCGTCAACAGCTACACCTGCACCTGCGCCCCGGGATTCACCGGTACCAACTGCCAGACGAACATCAACGAGTGCATCCCGAACCCCTGCCTCAACGGCGGCACCTGCGCCGACGGCGCCAACGGATACACCTGTAGCTGCCCGGTCGGCTACACGGGTACGAACTGCGAAACAGCCGCGGCCGATTGCGACCCCAACCCCTGCCTCAACGGCGGCACGTGCGTCGACCAGGGCGCCACGTACTCTTGCACATGTCCGACCGGTTTCACCGGAACGCACTGCGAGACGAACGTCGACGATTGCAGTCCCAATCCCTGCCTCAACGGCAGTACGTGCAACGACGGGGTCAACAGCTACACATGCACATGCGCCCCCGGCTACTCCGGGGTCAATTGCGGGACCAACATCGACGATTGCAGCCCCAACCCGTGCCTCAACGGCTCCTGCAGCGACGAGGTCAACGGCTTCACCTGCACTTGCATTCCGGGCTACACGGGCGACACCTGCGAGACCAACATCGACGAGTGCAGCCCCAATCCGTGTCAGAGCAACGCCACGTGCAACGACGGAATCAACGGCTACACGTGCTCCTGTCTCCCTGGCTACACGGGAGTCAACTGCGAGATCAACATCGACGATTGCAGCCCCGACCCTTGTGCGAATGGCGGTCTGTGCACGGACTACGTCAACAGCTACACGTGCACGTGTCCGACGGGATTCACCGGCACGAACTGCGAGATCAACCTCGACGACTGCGCGCCGAACCCTTGTCAGAACGGCGGGATTTGCATCGACGGGGCCAACGCCTACACGTGTGCGTGCCAGCCCGGCTACACGGGGGCCAATTGCCAGACCAACATCAACGAATGCCTCCCCAATCCTTGCCAGAACGGCGGGTCCTGCGCGGACGGCGTCAACAGCTACACCTGCACCTGCGCCCCGGGCTATTCGGGGACGAACTGCCAGACCAACATCAACGAGTGCCTCCCCAACCCTTGCCTGAACGGCGGGTCCTGCGCGGATGGCATCAACAGCTACACGTGCACGTGCGCTCCCGGCTATTCGGGAACCACCTGCCAGACCAACATCGACGAGTGCACGCCTAACCCCTGCCAGAACGGCGGAACGTGCACCGACGGCATCAACAGCTACACCTGCAGTTGCCCGACCGGCTTCTCGGGAACGAATTGTGAGTACGGCAGCTCTTGCGCCGTGATCCTCGCCGCGGCTCCGGCCAGCCCGAGCGGCCCGTACACCATCGATCCCGACGGCGTGGGGGCAACCCTTCCCTTCAGCGTGCAGTGCGACATGACCGGCGGCGGGTGGACGCTCGCATTCATCAAGAACTCGGCGGACAATGGGTCGTACCCTGACTTCTGCGCCGCGAACGTGAACCTGTCGGCACTCGCCACGCACCCCGTCAATGCTTGGTCCTCCTCCACCGCCACCGCGGGGTGGCTCAATCTCAACACGTTCGGCTACACGGAGATGCGCCTCGCGGCCTACAGCGCCGGCTACTCGTGGATGAGCAGCACCATCGCGAGGAGCAGTCTCCGGATCAACTTCGGTGACGACGGCTACTTCCTGTACAACCAGCACGGGTACTACTGGTGTGGCGGCAATGCCGCCTACACCGACGGGGGCTACGGCCAGGTCAACCAACCCCCGGGCGCTCCGAACGACTGCAAGGGGCACGGAAGCTTGGGCTCGGGCTGGGACTTCTCTGGCACGCAGACGGTGAACACGGGCCTGACTATGTGCGGCGCCGACGCTTCGTCGCGGTGGATGTGGACCCAGTACGGCACTGGAACGCAGCTCGTCTACCCCAACACCGGAGCGGCCTACGCGATCTGGGTCCACTGATCGTCCCCACGTTCCGAATCCATCCCCCGTTCAGCACCCACGGCTCTCGCCAAGGAGCCGTGGGTTCGCGGAACCTGCGACCGTGAATCAGATCCCCACCGCACACGGGTTCCCATGGTCTACGATGTCCAGGCCGCATGAAGCACCCCGCCACCGTCTCCGTCGTCCTCGCCAGCGTCTTGGCCGGCGTCCTGGCCCCCGCGACCGCGTTCGCTGACTCGCTCTCCGGCGAGCCCCCAGCCCCTCTGTCCGCCACCTACGACTACTCCCCCTACGAGCAGGAGGCCATCGACCTCACCCTCGAACGCCTCGGACTCGACGTCGAACCCAGCCCGGAAGGCAAGACCGTCGAGCGCATCGAGATCGTCACCCTCGAGGTGATCGAACCACGGGACCCCGCCCCCGGGTTCCTCAACGTCTTCCACGTCGTCTCCAAGCGGGCCACGATCGAGCGCGAGCTCCTCGTGCAGACGGGAGAGCCCTATCGCAAGGTGCTCGTGGACGAGACCGCGCGCAACCTGCGCTCCCTCGCTCAGCTCTCCGTCGTGCTGTGCGTGCCCGTGCGCGGAACCACCCCCGATCGCGTCGGGCTCATCGTCATCACCAAGGACATCTGGAGCCTGCGCCTCAACTCCGATGTCCGCTATTCGAGCGGCGGACTTGAATTGCTCGTCCTGCAGCCCTCCGAGATCAACCTGCTCGGGTCCCACCACACCATCTCCGCCCGCTACGAGCTCGACCCCGCCTCCTGGTCCACCGGCGCGCAATACATCATTCCCCGCCTGACGGACCATCAGCTTCGCGTGAGCGCCTACGGCAACGTCATCGTCAACCGGGACAGCGGAAACACCGAGGGTTCCTTCGGCGGCGTTTCGGTGGGAAGGCAGCTGTTGACGAGCCGCACGCCCTGGTCCTGGCTCACCAGCACCGCGTGGCTCTACCAGACCACGCGCCGGTTCGTGGACGCGAGGTTGACCACGTTCGACGCGGAGGTGACGCCCCAGGACGACGAGATCCCCTACGAGTACGAGACGCGCAGGATCTTGCACCGTTCGAGCGTGACGCGTTCCTACGGCTGGGCCGTGAAGAACGACTTCTCCTTCGGGGCGGAATACGACGCCCGGGAGTACGAGGTGCCCGGGTCCGAAGCCGTCGACCCGGCTGCCTTGCAGGAGTTCCAAGACGCGCGGGTGCCGTCGAGCTCCACCCGCTTGAGCCCGTTCGTGCAGTACACGGGATACACGACGGACTTCGTTCGCGTGCTGGACTTCGAGACCCTGGGGCTGCAGGAGGACTATCGCTTGGGCCACAGCGCGATCGTGAAGCTGTACCCGGCGTCCGAGGACCTCGGCTCCACGCGAACGTTGTTCGGCGTGTTCGCGGCGGCCCAGTACACGGTGCCGTTCATCGACGGGCTGGTGCGGTTGGGTGTGGAGAGCGAAACGGAGATGGAGCCGGACCGGCTGGCGGACGGGTCGATCCAGGGGAGCTGGCGCGTGATCACGCCGCGGCTCGGGTTCGGTCGCCTGCTGGTGGACACGGTGGTGCTGCACCGATACCGCAACTTCCTCAACCGGATGTCCTTGCTGGGAGGCAACGGCCGGTTGCGCGGCTACCCGAGCAACTACTTCGTAGGCGAGAGCGTGGCGGCGAGCAACCTCGAGTACCGGAGCCGCCCGGTGGAGATCCTGACGCTGCAACTCGGCGGGGCGGCGTTCTACGACGCCGGTGTGGTGCGCGATGGGGTGAAGACGTTCGACGTGCACCAGTCGGCGGGGTTCGGGATGCGGGCGTTGTTCCCGCAGCTCGATCGGGTGGTGTTCCGTGTGGACGTGGGCTTCCCGTTGGCCGAGGGAGGATTGCCGGAGGGGGTGGCGCCCGTGTCGTTCTTCGCAGCGCTGGAGCAGGCGTTCCCGATGCCGAACATCCAGCCGCCTTGAGACATCAACCCCAGTCCAGCACGACCTTGCCGGACTTGCCCGACCGCATCACGTCGAACCCGGCCTGGAACTCGTCGATGGGGAAGTGGTGCGTGATGATCGGTCGGATGTCGAGCCCGCTCTGCAGCATCGAGCTCATCTTGTACCAGGTCTCGAACATCTCGCGGCCGTAGATGCCCTTGATGATCAGACCCTTGAAGATGACGTCGTTCCAGTCGATGACCGTGTCCTTCGGGGGAATGCCGAGCAGACCGACGCGGCCCCCGTTGTTCATCGTGGTGAGCATCTCCTGGAACGCCGCCTGGCTGCCCGACATCTCGAGGCCCACGTCGAAGCCCTCGGTCATGCCCAGGTCCTTCATCACGTCGCGAAGCTTCTGCTTGGTGACGTCCACCACGCGCGAGGCGCCCAGCTTCGAAGCCAGCTCGAGGCGGTAGGGGTTGACGTCCGTGACCACCACGTGTCGCGCCCCCACGTGTCGACAGATCGCGGCGGCCATGCAGCCAATCGGGCCCGCTCCGGTGATGAGGACGTCCTCACCGACGAGGTCGAAGGACAAGGCCGTGTGGGCCGCGTTGCCGTAGGGGTCGAAGATGGACGCGAGGTCGTCGGAGATCGATTCGGGCAGCTTGAACGCGTTGAACGCGGGAATGCTCAGGTACTCGGCGAAACAGCCGGTGCGGTTCACCCCCACGCCCTTCGTGTTGCGGCACAGGTGCCGCTTGCCCGCACGGCAGTTGCGACAGTACCCGCAGGTGATGTGACCCTCGCCCGAGACGCGGTCCCCCACCTTGAACCCCTGCACCGCGCTGCCCACCTCCGCGACCACTCCCGCGAACTCGTGCCCCACCACCATCGGCACCGGGATCGTGCGCTGGGACCAGTCGTCCCAGTTGTAGATGTGAATGTCCGTCCCGCAGATCGCCGTCTTGCGAATCTGAACAAGCAAGTCGTTGGGCCCGATCTCCGGTTCGGGCGTCTCTCCCATCCAGATGCCTACCTCGGGCTTGGCCTTGATGAGCGCCTTCATGTCGTCGACCTCCGGTCGAAGTGCACGCGCAACTGCCGGCCGATGCCGCGCGACGGCCAACCTGCTGGACTTCGCACCATCGGCTCGACGTGCTTGCTACCACGGAGCGGTGGCGATTTCACGCGCACTCTGCGGAACCTCTCGACCCCTGGCAGGGAGCGCCGTCCACTTTCTTGAAATACTCGGCCCCCCTTCTCCGAATGACAGTCCCATGAACACTCACGCACCACCCGTCGTGCGGCTCCACGAGGCATGCAAGTCCTACGTCATCGGCGAATCCCGCGTGCAGGGCCTCGTCAACGTCTCCCTCGCGGTTCACCCCGGCGAATACCTCTCGATCATGGGCCCGTCGGGCTGCGGCAAGTCCACCCTCCTGAACGTGCTCGGCACCCTCGACCTGCTCGATTCCGGCTCCTACGAGCTCGACGGCCACCGCGTGGATGCCCTCGATGACGACGCCCTCTCCATCCTCCGCGCCCGCAAGCTCGGCTTCGTCTTCCAGTCCTTTCACCTGCTCGCGCGCTACTCCGCCGTCGAGAACGTCGAGCTTGCGCTCCTGTATGCGCGTACACCCTGCAAGGAGCGCCGCACTCGCGCCCTCGCGGCCCTCGATCGCGTGAGTCTTTCCGACCGCGCCGACCACCTCCCCTCGCAGCTGTCCGGAGGGCAACAACAGCGCGTCTCGCTCGCACGCGCCCTGGTCAACGAACCGAGCCTGCTGCTCGCCGACGAGCCCACCGGCGCCCTGGACTCGAACACCACCGCCGAGATCCTCGATCTCTTCGATACCCTCCACGCGCAAGGATGCACCCTCGCCGTCGTCACCCACGACCCCGACGTCGCCCTGCGGGCGGAGCGCAACGTCACCATGCGCGATGGGCGCATCACCGGAGACCGTCGTCGCGCCGTTCCCCACCATAGCGAGCGCGTGGCGCGAATGCCCTCGATACCATGCGCAGAAGAGGTGGCGTGATGCGTGTTCGTACGCTGATGGTCGCGGTGTGCCTGCTCGGCAGCGTCGCCTTGCCAAGTCTCGCGGAGGCGCAGACCGCCCCCCCTGCCTCTGCCACTCTGCCTTCTTCGTGGGGAATGCAGGAGATCGCGGGCAGGGTTCGACAGCTGGACCCACGCCTGCGCGTCACGGCCGCCGAGCAAGTGATCGCCCACGTGGCGGAACGAAGAGCACGCTGGAACCGCGTACGCGGGGGCATCGGCCTGCACGCTGGCTACGGCGTGACGTCGACAGGGTGGCTCCCCACCGAGACCATGGAACGACGCACACGCGATCACGCGACCGCCGCCGCCACCGCAGAGATTCGCTTGCCTCTGTACGCAGGGGGACGCCTGTCAGCGGGCCTCGAGGCCGCAGAAGCCCAGCTGCGCATGGCACGTCACGATCACGCGGCCATGCAGCTTCACCTGACCACGGCAGCGTGGATCGTCTACGCGGAAGCGCTGGCAGCAGGAGACCAGGTTCGCGTGTCGGAGCACGCCCTCTCACGAGCCAGGGACCTGTTGGACATGGCGCGCAAGAAGCGCGAAGCGGGCATCGACACCGAAGCCGACGTGGCAAGAGCCGAGCTGAACCTCGTCCGCTACGAAGAAGACGTGGTGGTGCAGCAAGGTGCTCTCCGCACGGCCCTCGCTGGGCTCCGCTCGGCTCTCCTGCTCGATGACCGCCAGCCCTTGCGACTTCGCGGGTCCCTCTCGGACCTCGCACAGCACCGAGCCTCTCCCGCTCTCACCCACCCCGACGTCGCGCGATCGCGAGCCGCCGTCGACCAAGCGCGAGCCCACCTGCGAGAGGCGGAGTCCGGATATCTCCCCAGCGTGGAGCTCTTCGCCCTCGGACAATACGGAAACTCCCTCCCCGGGGACCCGGCAGCTCCGCTGCACGACGAGCGCTTCGGCCCGCTGTCAGGAAGCTGGGCCACAGGCGTACAGGCCGGGTGGACCGTCTTCGACTTCTTCGCCACGCGCGACCAGGTAGCCACGTCCGAGGCCCTCCTCGCCGCAAGGAGGGCAGACCACGACACAACCTCGTTTCTGCTGGCACAACGTCGCAACGATGCACGGCATCGCAAGGCCGCCGCGACCGACCGACTCGAGGTGCTCGGCGCCGGAAGACAGACGGCCCAGCGCGCGCTCACGCTCGCCAGGGCTCGGTACCAAACGGGCAACGCCACCCTCACCGAGGTGCTGACGGCAGAGCTCGAGGCCATTCGACTCGACAGCAACCGGGTGACCGCGAGCCTGGACCTCGCCCTCGCCCATATCGACGGCATGCAAGCGGAAGGGAGCCTCCCGTGAAACCCAAGGGTCGATGGAAGACGTGGTTGTTCGGAATCCTCATCACCGCAGCCATCGGGGTCGCGCTGTTGCTGGCCCTTCAGGGCAGAGCCAAGGCCGATGACGAAGGTCCGGTCGTGACCGTGGCCCGGGACACCCTCCACATCCGCGTGGAGGAGATCGGCATCGTCGAGCCGCTCCGCAAGGTGGAGATCACCTCGAAGGTCGCGGGGCAGGTGCAAGAAGTCCTCGTCGACGTGGGAGCGCGGGTGAAAGCGGGAGACGTGCTGGTGCGCCTCGATCCGCGGGACACCACGCAGGCCCTGCGACGGTCCCAGGCAGAACACCGCGTGAACCGGGTCATGCTCGATCAGGCGCAGAAGCTGTTCGGCTTCAAGCAGGAAGCCCACCGGCTTGGGGTGCTGTCGGACCTGGAGCTCGCGGCTTCCCAGGGAGAGGTCCACCGGCTGGACGCGCAGAACGCAGTGCACGCGGCCGCGTCATCGCAGCTGCAAGATCAGGTCGAATGCACCCGCCTTCGCGCCCCAATCGACGGCCTTGTGTTGGCGCGTCACGTGGAACCCGGTGAGATGGTGACCCCCGGGGTCGCGGCGATGGTCGATGGCAAGCCGCTCCTGATTGTGGCGCAAGTGGACCGGTTGCTGGTCCGGACGGAGCTCAACCAACTCGACGTGGCGTTGCTGTCCGTGGGACAGAAGGTCGAAGTCCGTGTCGACGCCTTGCCCGGGGCGGTGTTCCCCGGCGAAGTCTTCCGCATCGCCGCCATGGCGCAGAAGAGCGAGCGAAGACCGGACTCGCGTCTTCAAGTGTTTCCGGTAGACGTCGTGGTCGACGGCAAGGCCGCGGTAGGGCTCCGTCCGGGGATGATCGCGGACCTGCGGATCGACGTGGCGTCCCACGAGAACGTGCTCGCGGTGCCGCTCGAGGCGATCGTGTACGAGGCTGGATCTCCCCACGTGCGCAAGCTCGAAGGGGAAAAGGAGAGCCTGACACCGGTAGTGCTCGGCAAGCAGAACACGCGGTTGGCCCAGGTGGTGAGCGGGGTGGAAGAAGGGGACCGGCTCAGGGTGCGTCCTGCGGACACCCAGGCTCGGAACAAGGATTGACCATGGACCTGTGGATGGAGGCGATTCGCACCGGGTGGCACGCGCTGATGACCCACCGGTTGCGCACCGGCCTGACCGCATCGACCGTGGCGCTCGGGGCAGCCGCCATCGCATGCCTCGTGTCCCTTTCCTCGTCCGTGTTCGCCACCATCCTCTCGGGGGTCGAAGCGGTCGGAGGCAACAGGATGGTGTTCGTGGAGCCTCGCCAGCCCAAGGTGGCGGCCTCACGCCCGAGCGAAGGACGAATCACGCTCGAAGATGCCGCCGAACTGCGCGCCAGGGTGCCCGGCCTCGACGACCTTGCCTACCTCATGAGCATGCGAAACGTCGTGCTCCGCGGCCCCGAGCGCCAGACCGACGTCGACGTGGCCGTCGGCGCTACCTACCGGAGGTACCTGAACCAGGCCGTCGCCCACGGCAGGGACTTGCCGGAGGAAGGAAGTCCGTCGAGGGAGCGGGAGGTGCTTCTTTCCGAGCCCGTGGCCCGCAGGCTTTTCGGCGCCCCCGAGCGCGCGGTGGGGGAGGAAACGCTGCTATGGGGCCACCGCTACCGCGTGGTCGGCGTCACGAAGGACCTGGGCCTGCTGGGCTTCAACATGGGCGGCGCGGACAAAACGCGCGTCATCTTCCTCTCCGCCCGCACCGCGATCCAGCAGGAAGGCCTCGCCCCCGACGGCTACCTCGTCCTGCGATCGAACGGGACGGTGAGCCACGACCTGCAGATCCGCATCGCCAACGCGATCCTGCTGCAACGGCATCACGGGGTCGATGACTTCGAGTTCTTCGATCTGCAAGCGCTGCTGTCCACGTTCGAAAAGGTGTTTCTCTTGTTGAAGGTAGTGTTCGCGTTGATCGGCGCCGTGGGCCTGATCGTCGCGGGAGTGGGCATCATGAACGTGCTGCTCGCGTCCGTTCGCCAACGGGTCGGAGAGCTGGGGGTTCGCAGGGCGATCGGGGCGAGCCGCGCCGACATCGAAAGGCAGCTTCTGGTGGAATCGACCTTGATCGCTCTGGCGGGAGGGCTTCTGGGAACCTCTCTCGGGCTCGGCGTCACGGGCCTCGCAGGCCTCGTGTTCTCGGAGTCCCTCCCGGGGTGGGTCACGGACCTCTCTCCCCTCGCAGGGGTCTCGGCCCTCGTCGCCTCCGTCGGGGCGGGCGTCGGCTTCGGCATGGTCCCCGCCCGTCGTGCCTCGCGCTTGCCCATCATCGGCTGCCTCCGCGGCCAGGGAGGTTGAACCATGCCCTCCGTCCGAAGTCTCCTGCGCCGTACGTCCCTCGACCCCGCTGGCCTCATCCTGCCTCTGCTCGGGGTCGTGCTCGGAAGCGCCGCACTCGTGTTCCTCTCCTCTGGCCTTCACGGCGCGACCTATGCCCTCGAGCGAACGTCGCAGCGCGCCTCGGGGACCGACGTCGTACGTGTGATTCCTGGCAAGAATGTCGGGCCCCGTGCCGATCTCGCACGCGGCCTCTCCCCCCGTGATGCCCGCGCCCTTCAGCACAAGGAGAGCCTCGCGGACTCCCAGGTTGGGACCGCGACAACGCTGCATCAGCGGGAGGCTTCCGTGGGACGCAAGACCATGCCCGTGGGCGTGCAAGCTGGAAACGCTGCGGACCTGCGCCTCGATGACCTGCAGGTGCTTCATGGCCGCATGCTCGACCCGGGGGAAGCGGGGCAACGTCACTGCGTGATCGGTCACGATATCTGGAAGCGGTTGTTCGACGGCGCTTGGCCGCCGTCGGATGCCGCGCTCGTGCTCGATGGGTCGACGCGACTGGCCGTGGTCGGCGTGTTGCGGCCGAAGCCCCCGATGGGGGGAGGCAGCGGCGGAGAAACATGGCGGGTGGATCGCAAGGTGTACGTGTCGGACGCGACCTTCGAACGAGCGGTCCGGGGCGCGCCCAACGAGACGTCGATCACGCTCGCTTACGACGCGGCGGAGGAGACAGGAAAGGAGACCTCGCTGCGACTGGCTCCCTACCTTCAGGCTTTGCACCGGGGCGTCGGGGGGCACACCTGGGAGCCGCTGGAGGGGGGCATGGCGCTGGACGAGGTGATCCGGTCCGTGTTGATGGCGGTGCTGCTGCTGGGGGGAGTTCTGTCGATCGGGGTGGGAGGAATCAACGTGATGAACAGCCAACTCGTCACGGTGGCGGAGCGTGCGCGGGAGTTCGCGGTGCGTCGAGCGCTCGGGCTGTCCGCCTCCCGGCTGCGTCGCGGCGTGCTCGCGGAGTCCGTGGGGATCGCGGTGATGGGGGCAATGGTGGGCGTCGTGCTGGGCGGGCTCGGAGCGTGGGGGTTGTCCGAGCTGCTGACGTTGCTGGTGGCACCGTGGCCGTTCACGGTCGTGCCGTGGTCGATCGTTGGGGCGGTGGGAGCGTGCGGGTTGGCGGGGCTGCTGGCGGGGTGGATTCCTGCCCGCAGAGCCTCCGAAGTGGCGCCTGCGGTGGTGTTGCGGGGGGAGTGAGGCGGATACCTACTTCTCTTCGTCCTTCTCGTCCTTCTTCGAAGGCTCGTCCTCGTCGTCGTCGAACTTGGCCTCGACCTCTTCCTTCGCCTTCGAAGGCTCGTCCTCGTCGACCTCGTCCGTGTTCTTCGAAGGCTCGTCCGCGTCGGCCTCTTCCTTCTTCTTCGAAGGCTCATCCTCGTCGTCGTCGAACTTGGCCTCGACCTCTTCCTGGGGCGCCTTCTTGGCCTTCTTCTTCTTCGCCTTCTTGCGCGGCGCCTCTTCCTCTTCCTCCGCCTCGTCGGCCTCCGGCTCTTCCTCTTCGCCCGTCTTCTTGGCCTCGAGGTTGGCCTGATCGGCCTGGAACCCCTTGAGGTTGATGACCATCGCCTCGGCCGGATGCGCTTCCGCCGCCTTCCAGTAGATCATGTACGCCACGGACACCGCCACCGCGGTCAACACGCCCACCCACTGCGACGTCGACAGCTGGACGATGCTCGCGGTCATGAACGAACCAGGACGCATCGCAAGGAACGCAACCAGCGCCGGGACGAACGAGAGCCCTTGCGTGAGCCGTCGCATCGTGACGTTCGGGATGCCGTTGGCGAACCCGATCGAGTAACCCGCCGCGAAGAGCGCAAAGGCCCCGGGAAGCAGGATGTGCGCGCCCAGCTCCGGACCGTACAGACCGCGCTCCGCGTCATCGCGAACGATCTCGAGCAGGAACCGCGCGAAGCCGTACGCAAAGGCGAACAGCATGAAGATCTGGCCGCGGAAGCGCTGGTTCTTGCGCTGCACCATCAGCAACGCGAGGAGCGCCAGCCCCACCAGGGACTCGTACAGCTGGGTCGGGTGCACCGGCAACGAATGCGTCGCCTCGTGATCGATCAAGCCGCTGTTGACGTGCTGGATCCACGCAGGAGCCCCATCGCCACGGTCGACCGTGCCAGGAGCCCAGTGCGGGAACGTTCCTATCTTCTTGAGAAACTCCGGAGCGCCCTCGCTCAGGGGCTTTCCGAAGTCGCAGCCGAACAGGTAGCAACCGATGCGCGTGATCGCGAGACCGGAAGCCAACGACGGGACGGCCACGTCGGCCCACGGCATCAGGGGGATCTTCTTGAGCTTCAGGTAGCCCCAAGAGCCGAGGTACCCGCCGAGGAAGCCGCCGTAAGCAACGAGCCCTCCGCGCCGAAACGCGAAGAAGTCCCCAAAGCTTTCGAACTCGTCCAGGTTGGTCAGGACGTACAGGACGCGCGACCCCACGATGGCGGCCAAGGCGGTCACGACGTAGCAGTTCGCCATGGTCTCCTTGGGAAGCCCGTCTTTCTCGGCAAGCCATAGGGTGAGGTACCACCCCACGACCAGGGAAAGGCCGAGCATGACGCCGTAGGAATAGATCGGGATGTTACCCTGCGTGAAAGCTTCGTGCAGAGGTCCGATGCCTGGCACGTTCCAGTTCGGTACCGGAATGCGAAACAGGATGGGATGCATGGGGCCCGTTCTTACGATCGAAACGGTTCACATGCCAGCGTTCCGATGTTTTTGAGGGGAGAGCGGCCTGGGGAAGACCTCGGTGAAGCATTCGTTGACGGACTGCCGGGGTATCTGGGATCCTCGAATCATGCGCAATCGACGTCTGGTGCTTGTGCTCGTAGGCATCCTCGTGGTTCTCGGCTTCAGTTCGCCGGCTTGGTCGCAAGCGAGCTGGAAAGACAAGGCGGAGGCCCAGAAGCTCGTCAACGAGGGGATGAAGCACGACAAGGCGGAGGCGTGGCAGGAAGCACGGGAGGCCTTCGAGGCAGCCCTGGCGCTCAACGACACGCCCAGGGCGCGCTACCAGCTCGCCAAGGCCCTCGTGAGCCTCGGGTTGTTCATCGAGGCCCGCGAGCACGCGCAGTCCGTGGCCGACAACAACCGGGCCGGGTGGTGGGACCGCAAGAACTCCCGGGAGCTGCTCAAGAAAATCGAAGAGCGCGTCGCCCACATGACCGTGAACGTCGCCCCGGGCTTTGCCGGCACCGTGCGGCTGGGAGACAAAGAGCTCTCCTCCTCGGACCACGGCACACGCATCGAGATGAACCCAGGGTCCGTGCTCGTTCGGGCCGAAGCAGAGGGCTTCCTCCCCTTCGAAAAGACCGTCGTGCTGGGCGACGGGGCCGACGAGAAGGTGGCCGTCGAGCTCAAGCCGGTACCCGACACGAAGCCTGAGAAAGAAGACGCCGTCGAGGTGTCCACGGAAGGGACCTCGCAGAAGACGTGGGGCTACGTGAGCCTTGCGGTCGGAGGGGTCGGACTGATCGCGGGCACGGCGTTCGGCATGATGGCTCGCAGCACGCGAGACGACCTGCGCGCGGCTTGCGTGGACGACGTGTGCACCGAGAACCAGCGGGACAACTACGATCGCGGCAAGATGCAGGCGAACATCTCGACCGCCGGGTTCATCGTGGGAGGGGTTGGGCTCGGCCTGGGGGCGGTCCTGCTGATGACCGGCCCGAAGGACGCAGAGACGGAAGCGTCGACCGCCCGCGTGCAACCCTATCTGGGACCGACGGGCGCGGGCGTGATGGGGAGCTTCTGATGTGGCGCCGCGGGCTTGGCCTGACGGGATGCGCGCTCGTCAGCCTCGCGGGATGCTCGTCGTTGCTGGACTTCGACGCGGTGACCTTTGGCCCGGATGACGCGGGAACCGGGCAGGACGCGAGCGTCGGAGGAAGCGCGGGGACGTCGGGCGGAACCGGCGGCGGAACCGACGGAGGAGACACGGGCGGAACCGGCGGCACCACGGGGGGAACCGGCGGCAGCGATACGGGGGGAACCGGCGGCAGCGACACAGGCGGAACCGGCGGCACCGGCGGCACCGGCGGGAGCGCGGGCGCTTCAGGCACGGGCGGAACCGCCACCGGGGGCACGGGCGGGAGCCCCGACCCCTGCGCAGCCGTCTCGTGCGGCGCCAACGAGCACTGCGAGCCGTCCACCCTGACGTGCGTCTGCAATCCCGGGTTCGTATCCACCGGCACCGGGTGCGAGCCATCGCTGCCTGGGGACCCCGCGCAGCACACCGAGCAAGAGGTCTGCGATCAGTGGAACCAGGGGCACACGTACACCGATGGGTCGCCGTGGACCGCCGGCCCCACAGAGTGCGATCCCGGCACCCTGACGCGGGCAGGCATCGACGACACGCTGGTGCGCATCAACATGTTCCGTTGGATGGTGGGGCTGGGGCCGGTCTCGGACAGCCTGTCGCTCAACGAGATGAACATGTGGTGCGCCGTCGTGGCGTCCTGGAACCCGCCGAGCAGCGGCTACAACCCGCACGCACCGGACCCGAGCGTGAAGTGCTACACGCCCGAGGGAGCGAGCGGAGCGGGCCAGTCGAACATCGCCTGGGGGTCGGGCCACCCTGCCGAGGCGATCGACCAGTTCATCGAAGACAACGGCAACTTCAGCACGTTCGGGCACCGTCGGTGGATCTTCAACCCGCCGCTGGGCCCAGTGGGCATCGGTTTCTACGCGGGCGGAGGCCCCTACGGCAACGCGGAGTGCCTCGCGGTGTTCGGCTCGAGCAGCACAGGCCCGTGGCCCGATTGGATCGCCTTCCCTCCCCCCGGGTTCGTCCCCACCGCCATCACGGGCTGGGTCTGGACGTTCCACCACAACCTCAGCGTGTCTAGCGCCGTGATGACCGTGGTTCGGCAATCCGACGCCGCGGACCTGACGATGGAGAAGATGCCGCTGTCGGGGGGGTACGGGTCCTACTCGACCCTCGCCTTCCGGCCGAGCGGTTGGACGCCCGCGGCGGGGGAGACGTACATCGTGACCGTGGAAGGAGTGGGCAGCGGACCTATCACGTACGAGCTGAAACCGGTCCATTGCAACTGAGGACACGTCCATGAACGCGATGTCAGGGTGAAGACCCAAGCGTTCGAACCGATCCCCGCGGTTCCCCGCGGTTCCTTCCGCCGAGGCCATGGCACGAAAAACGCTATGCTTAAACCTGTGGTGCGCTTTCTGGATCCATTCGTTTCGAACCGTCGCCCGTCGACGAGGTCCCGTATGCGAGCCTATGTCTTTGCTCTCGGGTTTTCTGGGTTGACCCTGTTCGTGCCCAATGGGTGCTCGGCCGAAGGCGTGGAGTACGAACCCGGTGGGTGGGACCGGGACGCCGCGCTCATGCAGAACGCACAGCCCTCGCCCGTGGAGGTGGCCGAGCCGATCCAGCCACAGCCCGTGGTGGAACCGGTCGTGGAGCGACCGGTCGAGCCGGACACGCCTTCGTGTCCGTCCGAGATGGCGCTGGTCGAGGGCAAGCTCTGCACCAAGGTGAACCAAGCGTGCAAGGAGTGGATCGAGGATCCCGTGGTCAACCCCTACGCAAGGTGCCGGGTCTTCGTAGAGCCCACGGAGTGCAAGGGCGAGCGCGTGCCGATGCGCTTCTGCATCGACCGCCTGGAGATGGGGGGGGACGACGGCCTTCCCCTCGCCGACAAGTCCTGGACGGAAGCGAAGAAGATCTGCGAATCCAAGGGTAAGCGCCTCTGCCAGGAGCAAGAGTGGCTCTTCGCGTGCGAGGGCGAAGAGGCCAAACCCTACCCCTATGGGTTCGTGCGCAACTCGGACATCTGCAACTTCGAGCACACCGAGGGGCTCGTGACACGCAAGGGCGACCTCGCGGACCTTCGCCAGCCCGTCACCGCCAACCCCGCCTGCGTGTCGCCCTTCGGTGTGCAGAACATGGTCGGCAACATCGACGAGTGGGTGGTGCTGGACGTGCCGCACTTCTCGGCGAAGAACAACCATCGCAAGATGAGCTCGGGGCTCAAGGGCGGCTGGTGGGGCCCCCTTCGCAATCGATGCCGGCCCACCACGGTCGACCACGACGAGGTCTTCCACGAGCTGCAGACGGGCGTGCGCTGCTGCAAGGACGCGGACTGACCTCGCGGCAACCCTGATCCGAGCCGAAGCGCCGGGCGGAGAGAGTAGCTTCTGCATCTTGCTTTTCGAAGGGCGAGGCGGTCTGCCACCCATCGAAGTGACGGGTGCTCCTTCCCACGGAGCGGGTCAGCCTGGGTCGCTTCGGACGCACACCCCGTCGCCACGCAGCTACCCACCTCCGCGCAAGCACCGAAACCATCTGCGGTTCTCTGTGCCATCTGCGGCCACCTCTGATGGCTCCGGATCTTGGGGGGAACGACTCCGTTTGCCTGACCGCAACACGACCGATACAATCTCGTCGCATGCAGGACCCGGGCGACGCGATCACCCGTGAGCTCGACGAGACCAAGCTCGAGGCACTCGTCGAGGTGGTGTATCTCGCTGCCTTCGCCGACGGGGAGTTCAGCGAGACGGAACGGGCCCACTTCACACGAAGCGTGGAGCAGTTGACGGAGGGCCGGCTCGGGTCGCTGCGCCTCAACGAGGTGGTGGCGGGACTGCGCGTGCGCCTCGAGGCCGCCGGCAGAGAAACCTGCATCGCGTCGATCCGCGAACGGCTCACGGAGCCGAGCTTGCGCTGGCTGGCGGTGCTGCTGGCCGCAGACATGACCGGAGCCGACGGGGTGATTCATCCGCTGGAGCGGGAGATGCTCCTGTCGCTCGCGGCCGCGCTCGACGTGGACGGCAAGGAAGCGGAGGGGTTGATCGAGGGCTTCGACGCGGACTGACGCATGCTACCGCACGGTGGACCGACCCGCGTCGGGGCACGTTCTTTGACCCCACCCGGGTGACGCAGTACCGTTGCGCCGTCCTCGGGGCAACGTGGCTGTCTGACGCACGCGCGTCCTCGCCAGGAGCCGATCATGAATTGGATAGCGTTGAGCGACCTGCACATCTCCTCCGCACCTGGCCAGTTTCAAGCGCATCAAGCCCTGGGAACGTTCCTCGGCCGCGTGGCTCACACGCCTGCCCTGTCCGGCGTGGTCCTGGCCGGCGACGTGCTCGACTTCCTGGAGTTCGAAAGCCATCACGAAATCGTCCCAAAAAAAGCCTCGCAACGGCTCGACGACATCCTCTCCGCGACACCGAACAAGCCGATCGTCAACGGGCTCAAGGCCGTCCTCGAGGTGGGACGCGTCGTGGTGCTACCCGGCAATCATGATGTCGAGCTGGACCTTCCCGCGGTTCAGGAGACGATGCGCGATCTGCTCGACGCGGACGAACGGCTCCAGTTCGAGCCCGGCGGGCAAGCCTTCCAAGTCACGACCGAGCACGGAAAGGCATGGTTCACACACGGCAACAAGTTCGACGTGTGGAACGACATCGACTACGCGGCATTCCGCGAGGGGGCCACACGGGACCCGGAAAGGCCGCAGAAGCTCTGCCCAGGCTCACGCCTGGTGCTCGAGCTCATGAACCAATTCAAGGGCGACTACCCATGGATCGACCGGGTTTCGCACTTGCCCACCGCGGTCGCGCTGCTCTGGTACTTCGAGAAGGGCAGCGATCGCGTCAAGCAAGCGCTCCGTCGGTCCACCGGCCTGGGACCCGACCTGCTGCTGCAGAGTCTACGCCGGCTTCGCAGGGGGGGAATGCTCGCCGCCGCACCGGCCCCCCACGACGTCCTCGCCGACCATCTCCTACGAGCCTTCTGTCCCGATGCCCCGCAAGCCCTCCGCCAGGAACAGTGGTTCTGGATGGAGTCGGTCGTGACCGAAGGAATCGGAGCCGCGTCCCCGGGCAAGCTGGCGGCTGGGGGCGGCGACCGATACTGGCTGGCCGTCCTGCGCCACCTGCTCGAAGCCTCGACGCCTGCCCGGGTCGAACACGAAGACCCGTCTCACGAAGACCCGATCGAAGACACGCTGAAGAAGAGAGTCCCCCACGACGCCTCCGTCGTCGTCATGGGGCACACCCACGTCGAAAAGGACCGGCCGCTCGGCGACGGGCGCTACCTGAACCTCGGTTGTTGGGGCGAGCAACTCGACATTCCACCCTTCGCCCGCGACGAAGACCTGCAACGCTGGCTCGCCGCGCTACGTGCCAATGAGGTCCCCTCGACCCGTCGTCCCACGTTCCTCACTCTCGAGGACGCGGACGGCCTGTCGGCGACCCTGGCCCACGCCGACGCGTAGGACGAAGCGATGGCCGTCTACTCCGTCCACATCGACGTGGATCCCATCGGCGACGAGGACTTCCACGTCCTGGCCTACAGCCCGCGCACGGGCCAGCGGGAGAGGAAGCGCGTCCGCCTTGCGCCGGGACACAAGCTCCTCGAACGCACGGGAAGCGACATCGCGCTGGACAACTTCTACGAGCGTGTGGCCGACCTCCCGGCGGACGTCGTGCTGGAGTTCGGTCAAGCCCTGTTCAAGCTGCTCTTCGAGGATGCCGTCCGAGACGTGGTGATGACCGAGTTCGGAGAGGCGAATCGAGCGGGCAAGCCATTCCGGATGCTCGTCGGCGCCCAGGGGCAAGACGGCGGTATCCCCGCGCGCATTCCCTTCGAGTATCTCACCGATCGGGTCCAGAACGGCTTCTGGTTCCGTCGGCCCACGTGCAGCGTCGTCCGCCAGCTGGTGGAGATGCCGGGCGTGGTCCCCACGAGGGGAAGGCGCTTGCTCTTCGTGGTGTCCAACCCCAGGGGCTCCGAAGTCGTGAACGCGTTCGACGACAGCTTGCCGGACCGGCTGCGAGCACAGATGGAGAGGGCCGGGTTCGTGGTCGACTTCCGGCGGGGACTCACACGCAGCGCGCTGGGGGACATCGTGGCCGGCGGTTCCGGCTATCAATGGCTCCACTTTCTCGGACACGGCGACGTGGCCAGAGGAACGGGCGTGCTGTACCTGGAGGACGGAGAAGGGGGCGCCGACCCTGTCACCGGGGCGGACCTCGCAAACCTGCTACGACCGCTGGGAATCCAGACCGTCTTCCTTCAGGCTTGCTTCGGCGGGATCGGGTCTCGGCCCTATTCAGGAGTCGCGCAAACCTTCCTGAGCCAGGCGGGCGTGGCGATGGCGATTGGCTCCCTCTCGAGCATCTCCGCGGATCACAGCACGACCTTCGCCATGCGGTTCTACGACCAGCTCAGGCGCGGACGCAGCGTCGACCAGGCACGCCAGCTCGCGCTCAACGTGGCCTACCCACAGGACGAGCCGGAGTGGGGGCTCCTCGGCCTGTTCGCGCGCACGGACCAGCTCACCCACGAGCTGCTCCAAGAACCCTGGGAGGTGTATCTCGAGTCCGCGGGGGCGGGAAACATTCGGCTCACGAGCCCGTCGGCGCCTGTGCCGGTGCAGCTGTCAGAGTCCTGCTGCGAAGAGCTGAAGCACCTGCACCAACAGCATCTGGCCGCACCGGACGACCAGGTGGCGATCCTCATGAGTCATGCCGTGCGCAACTTCACGGAGGCAGCGACGTTGTTTCCACCGGCTGGATTCTCTGGGGACGTGGCTTTCCGGGGCGCACTGAGCTCTACGTCCTACCCGTGGGAGCAGCTTCCGGACCCGGTGCCCGGCCAACCGCTGTTTCTGCGCCAGGGCATCTGCGTGGTACGCGAGATGTCGGAGCTGGGCGCGCGAATCGAGGAGTGCGGGTCGAAGGGCGCCGCGGCCATCTGCCTGAGCCCCTATCCGGAAGACGCGGAATCGGTGAGGCAACTCGTTCCCCGTCCCATGCAAATGGCGGAGCTCGAAGGCGATGCCCTCGGGGAGGAGTGCTCCTGTGTCGTCCTGACGGTGCGTGTGGAACAAGGGCGCCCCCAGCTCGCCGACGCCTTCCGCGGTTCGCGCGCGATGCGCGACACGGATCTTCTCCTGCTACGCGACCAACTCTGGCGCAAGCAACCCAACCTGGCCATCCTCGACTTCGTCGGAGACGGGAGTCTCACGACGCCGATGGAGTCGACCTCCGCGTCCGGCACCCCCCCAACCCTCATCGAGACGCTCCTGCGCTTGTCGTTCGCCGAGGTCGTCCTCGCCCCAGCCCTCTCGTTCCCCAGGAAGGAATGGCGTGACCGCTACCTGCGGGCGTGCTCGAAAATCGTGCACGCCCTGGAGGAGGGGGCCTGCCTCCGGAACGCGATGTCGAAGTTCGACGCCAGCGCCATGGCGGCAACGCTCCCAGTATTCTGCGTCAAGAGCTCTTTCCGAAGGACCCTGTGAGATGACCTCGGGCACACCCTCGAGACACGACGACAACGAAGGGCTGGACTACGTCGTAGGCCTCGGAACGGCCGTGCGGTATTGGCCCCGAGCACGGGAGGTCGAAGGGCTGTGGAGACGCATCGAGTACGCGTTCTCCGACGGCGGGTGCAGCGCGGTCATCCTGACAGGGGCAAGCGGCAGCGGGAAGTCCTCGCTCGTGCGCGTGGGGGCGTCGACGGGCTCGACCGCTCGGGAGGTGGCCGCTCGTGCGAGCGCCGCTGGTTTCGCCCTCTCGGCGTGCGTTCCGGTAGGCAAGGAGCTCGTGCCGCTGGCGGCGACGAAGGATAGCGAGGTCCTGCGCGACCCGGAAGCCAAGCAGCGTATCGTGGTGATCGACCAGGCCGAGCGCCTCTTGCCCCCATCCCTGAGCATGGAAGAAGCGCGCCGAGAGATCGTGCGTGTTCTCGAGGCCGAGCTCGAGGTGGCCAAGGGGGCTTGCGTCCTGCCGGGCGACAAGCCGTCCGTGGTGTGTCTGATGGTGCTGCGGGACGACGACCTCGCGCGATCCACCGTGCTTGCGCCGGTATTCGGCCTCCCCGCGTTCCCTTCCTCGGTGATCTACAGACTGAGCGGACTGGATTCCTCGCAACAGGCCGGGTTGGTGGCCCACCTGAGCGGTACCGACCGGCAGAGGGCGTCGTCCTGGATAGAGCAGCTCGGCTGGGACAAGCGTCTTCGCGAGTTCCTCCCGCTGCACGCGAAGATCGCAGCGGACACGCTGCGAATGGCCTCGGCCGCCGACCCAGCCGTCGCGGCGAAGTGGGGCAAGGATTCCGACCTGCTCGTCAACTACCCCAAGCTGTTGCTCGAAGAGAGGTTCGGCGCGCGCCGCGCCAGAGACCTGCTCAACGTCTGCTTCGCCATGGCGCGAGCATGCTGGTTCGAGACGCGTCTGACGGGCAACGAGCAGGAGGCGACGCGTACCCTCGGACTCAGGTCCATCCAGAGGTCCTATCGCGCGGGGTTCGGCCCCCCTCGATCCTTGCCCCAGCGGCTTGCGCTCCTGTGCGAAGCCCACGTCACGGTGCTCGCTGGGGAGGATGCTTACGAATTCTCCCACGACTACTTCGTGGGCGCGTTCGCGGAGATCGAGCGCGGCGAGACCCACGCGGCCAAACGGTTCCTGTTCAAGACGAGCCTGGCGCTTTCCGTGGCCATGCTGGTCATTGGGGTGGCGGGCGGCGTCGCCAACCTGTGGGTGACACGGCACCTGCGCGACCTCGAGTCCAGGCGTGAGAAGCTCGAGGAGTCCACTGCGGATCTCACGGAAAAGTCCGAGGCGCTGAACCGCAAGATCCACGATCTCGAAGCCCAGACGCAAAGCCTGCAAAGCCAAGTCGACCGAGCCAGGAAGGCGGTTCAAGACCTGCCGGCACCCGCCGCCAGCCAGCGAGTCGACGAGGCAGGACTGGCCGCGGAGGTGGACCGCTACGTGACGAGCAGAACCCAGCTCGACGCCATCTTGGCTTCGCCCGACACCAAGGCAAACAGCCCCCTCGCGCCCTCCATCGTGCGCAAAGGGCTCCAGGTACGTATGCGCGTGGTCCCGACGGATCGCCGCGGCGCGAACGGTAGTCCGCTGCACGACGTTCAGTTCTGGGTCACGGGCCCTGCGGAGCTCCTCGGCTCGATCAGCTCGGTTCGATACCACTTCGACCAGCCGACGTTCGTCCCCAAGACCAAGGTGGGAGCGAACCCGCAGAACGGCTTCCCAATCCACTACCTCGGCTACTCTTGCATAGACAAAGTGAAGGTGACGGCCGTGCTCAAGGGAACGGCGAAGGAGGTGGTCATGGACTACGCGTTTTGCGAGGAATGGCGCAGGCAGCGCAGGCAGCCCTGACACCTCGCAGCCGGGACCCTCACCGGGCAAGCACGCGCGCCAGAACCCGTCGCAGCTCCGACAGCTGGTACGGCTTCTGGATGAAGTCCGCGAGCCCCTCGTGTCGCAGGCTCTCCACCGACCCCTCGTGATAGCCACTCGAGAGAATCACCCGCGCGTCGGCGCGCAGCTTGCGAACCTCCCGGAATGCCTCCCTGCCATCCATCCGAGGCATCGTGACGTCCATGAGGACCACATCCACGGCCGACGGGTCCCTGCGAAACAGGTCGACCGCCTCTCGCCCGTCGCGGGCCGTCAGCACGTGGAGACCGAAGTGCTCGAGCGCCAACGGAAGGGTCGCGAGAAGGGTCTCTTCGTCGTCGACCAGCAACACCGTCCCGTGCAGAGGCGACACTTCCTCCTCGGGCGTTCCGAGGGCGCGGGCCTCCCGCTTGACACTCGCCGGAAAGAACAGCTTGAAGGTCGTGCCCCGCCCCCGTTCGGAGTAGATCTTGTACCCCGCGCCGTGGCCTCGCAGGATGCCGAGCATCGCGGACAACCCCAGCCCGCGCCCCGCAGCCTTCGTCGTGAAGAAGGGATCGAAGATGCGGTCCATGATCTCGGCAGGAATCCCTGTCCCGGTATCGCTCACTTCCAGAGCGACGTAGCGCCCAGGGTTGAGCGTCTGGGCGGCAAAGGTCCCCGCGATGTAGGCGTCGTCCAGGTCCATCACGCGCGTGGAGATGGATATCGCCCCTTCCGCGTCGCCAACGGCGTCGGAGGCGTTGGTCACCAGGTTCAGGATGACCTGCTGGATCTGGGCGGCGTCGGCGTCGATCGGGACGATGTGTGGGTCGAGCCGCAGGCGCAAGGACACCTTCTTGGAGATGCTGACCTCGAGCAGGTGCGTCATCTCCTGGACGACCTGGTTGAGGTCATGGCTGCGGACGACGAAGCTTCCCTTGCCGGAGTAGGCGAGCATCTGTCGGGTGAGCTCGGCCGCCTTGAGCACGATTTTCTCGACGGCGCCGAGGTAGGGGTGGGCGCGACACTCCGGAGCGACGAAGAGCTGGGCGAGGTTGAGATTGCCCAGGATGGCAGTAAGGAGGTTGTTGAAGTCGTGCGCAATGCCTCCCGCGAGGACGCCGAGACTCTCCAGCTTCTGTGTCTGCCGCAGCGCCGCCTCGACATGCCTGCGCTCGGTGATGTCACGCATGAATGTCTGATAGCGCCCGTCGGGCAGCTTGCGTGTGTTCATCTCGACAGGCACCGAGGTCTGGTCCCGACGCGTCACCAGGCGTTCCGAACGCACGTCCTCGCCGCGGTCCAGACGGTCGTAGCGAAGCGGAGCGCGCTTGTGCTCTTCCGTGGAGAACAGCGCACCGTAGCTCATCCCCAACAGCTCGTCCGGCCCGTAGCCCGTGAGCTCGAAGGCCCGGGCATTGGCCCGGATGATTTCGCCGCGCGCGTTGCCGATCAGGATGGCGTCCACGGCGTGCTCGATCAAGCTGCGGTAATCGGCTTCGCTCGCGGCAAGGGACACCTCCATCGCCTTGCGCGCGGAGATGTCGCGGGAGATGAACACGCAGCGCCACACGCCCGCGGAGTTCAGAAACGCCTGACCGGAGCTCTCCGCCCACGCCCAGGACCCGCCGGCCGCGCGAAAGCGGTACTCGACCCGGACCGGTGTGCCGTCCTCGAACAAGGGCCGCAGCCCCTCGCGTAGCCCGTCGACGTCCTCCGGGTGGATCAGCTCCAGCTCCAACGCGGTCCGCCCCAGCAGCTCCTCTCGCGTCCTGCCCAAGAGCCGCTCGTAGTTCGCGCTCACGTCGAAGTAGCGCAGCTCGCGGTCCATCTCGGCAATGTAGTCATAGCCGGCGAACCCCAGGAAGTGGCGCCAACCGTCAGGCAAGAGCGGGAGCTGCATTCCTATATCTCGACAAAACACATGCAACTATAGCGGCCCAACCCTCGGATTCAAACGTGCTTTAACGACCCTCACGGGTCGAATCGCTCGCGACGATGCGATGGACGAACGGTGCCAAGCCAGCGCCCGCCAGGGGTCGCGAAACCGATACACCATACTCCAAGACAGGGGCGCATGGCATGATGGAACTACCCTGCGGGCCGCGCAGGAACCCGTGCTCCTGCGCGCGGGACGCGAGACAACACTGGGCAATCGTCCCGCGATCGGGCACGATGGGGCCTGGGGGATCTCGAAAGAGCGCCCGTTCAGCAGCCGTTCACGAGGAGTCCGCCATGCCGCGCATCTCTGCTCCTGCATTCGCCACCGCCTGTGCCCTGGCCCTGCTGGGGAGCTGTTGCCCATGCGGCAAGAGCACAGGGGTCAAGCTCCCGGCAAGCGTGCCCATCTACCCTGGCTCCACGGCCGTGTCGCAAACCGAGGTGCTGGGAGTGACGCTCGCTCACTTCACCGCACCGGCCGGGGCTCAGACGGTGAAGGACTACTACGACACCAGCCTCCCACCAAGCTGGGAGGCCGCTAGTCCCTCGAGCTGGCAGCTTCGCACGCAAATGGCCGGCTCCCGCTTCGAGTACCGCAGGTTCCGAGAACGAAACGGCAGGGCCTACCTCTACGTCGAGTTGCTGAACAGCCCCACGCCCCACACCATCGTGGACATCAAGTACTGCCCCGATGGGCAGCTGCACTGCGAAAAGAAATAGGAAAGAGATGTCCGTCCTGCGCAGGCACGTGAGCCTGTACGCGACGGGTGACCTCGGCGATTTCGCTCTGCGTGGGTTCCTGCGTCTCGGCGATCCGGAACGACGGCGTCCAGCCTGCTAGCCCCAAATCAAGCACTGTTCGAAGAGGTGCTTGGGTTTGGGGCTATCCGAGCCGAAGGCGAGGCGTTTTGGGGTGAGCCGCGGTGAGCGCGGCGAGGGGGCTTTGCGAAAGCCCCCTTAGGAAAACCTAGACCCAAACCAGCGCGGAGCGCTTGATTTGGGGCTAGCCTGCTGGACGGAGTCCGCGGAGTGCTGCGGAGTGCTGCCGCCTCGACGCGGTTGGACCCCGCCTTGCATGGATGTGTCCCCGGTCTGACGCGTCAGAGGGCGAAACACACCCAGCAACGTAGCCAACCAGTTGAATCAATTGACAACGAGACCCTCTGCGCGTCGCCTGGAGCTCCTTCGAATTGACCGGTACCGTCTTTCACGTTGATTGAATTCTGCCCGCGCGTCGTTGTCGGCCCGCCCGGCCAGACGACGTCGCGCCTTTGACCGAGGTCGCCGATGCCCAACGTAGTCACAGCCCCCAACACACTCGGCTCAGCGCTTGGAGCCGCGGACTGCATCACGGAGGCCCGGGTTCAAGCGGCCGTGCTCATCGCCGGTGCCTTGCAGAGCGCAATCCACAGCAGCGCCAACTTCTCCACCATCGCCACCGACGACCATGGGGTCATCCAGATCTTCAACACAGGCGCCGAAAGGATGCTCGGCTACGCGGCCGCAGACGTCATCGGCAAGCTCACGCCTGCGGATCTCTTCGATCCCCAAGAGGTGATCGCGCGCGCCCAATCGTTGACCTTGGAGCTTGGGACCACGATCGCCCCGGGCTTCGAGGCGCTCTCGTGCAAAGCATCGCGCGGCATCGAGGACATCCACGAGCAGACGTACGTACGACAAGACGGTAGTCGCCTTCCTGCGGTCGTGTCGGTCTCGGCCCTGCGCGCTCCTCAGGGCGGGATCATTGGCTATCTGTTGATCACCACGGACAACACGGCGCGCCAGCAGGTCGAAGCGGAGCAGCGGCGTTGGTTCGAGATCAGAGAGGAGACCCATCGGCAGCTTCAGCAAGCCAATGCCACCCTTCAGGCGAGCGAGGAAAAGCTCGCGGTCACGCTCCACTCCATCGGCGACGCCGTGATTGCCACCGATGGCGAGGCGCGTGTGACGTTGCTCAACCCCCTCGCCGAGCGGCTCACCGGGTGGACGCAAGAGCAAGCCAAGGGCCACCCGGTGTCCGACGTGTTCCTCATCATCAACCAGGAAAACCGCCACCCCGTCGCGGCCCCAGTCCTCGAGACCTTGGCACGAGGCACGGTGCAGGGGCTGACGAACCACATCCTGCTGCTGGCACGGGACGGGACCGAGCGATCCATCGCGGACAGCTGCGCACCGATTCGTGACCGCGAGGGCCACGTGGTCGGCGCCGTCCTCGTGTTCCGCGATGTCACCGAGGCCTACGCGGTGCAACAAGCCTTGAACGACAGCGCAGCCCAGATCCAGACCATCCTCAACACCGTGGTCGACGGCATCATCACCTTGCGTGCGTCGGATGGCGTCGTGGAGACGGTCAACCCGGCCGCGGAGCGGCTGTTCGGTTACGGCGCCGCGGAGGTTGTCGGCCAAGGCTTCCGCAAACTCGTCCCCGAGCTCGATGGCGACGAGCAGAAGGCGAGCCTCGCGTACTACGCGGCGAGCGTCGAGGAGCGCGCCATCGGCGTGGGCCGCGAGGTCACCGGGCGGCGCAAGGATGGCACCACGTTCCCCATCGAGATGTCCGTAAGCGAGATGTTGCTCGGGGGAGAGCGTCACTTCACTGGCATCCTGCGGGACATCAGCGCGCGCAAGGAGGCGGAGGCGGCGCTCGTCAAGGTGGGGGCTCTCCAAAGCGCGATCTTTGCCAGCGCGAACTTCTCGATCATCGCCACGGATACAAACGGCGTGATTCAGATCTTCAACGTCGGCGCGGAGCGAATGCTGGGCTATGAGGCCACCGACCTGATCAACAAGACCACGCCGGCGGACCTCTCGGATCCGCAGGAGTTGATCGCGCGTGCCAAAGCGCTGAGTCTCGAATTCTCCAGGCCGATCTCGCCGGGTTTCGAGGCACTGGCATTCAAGGCCTCCCGCGGCATCGAGGACATCTACGAGCTGACCAAGGTCCGTCGAGATGGCAGCCGCTTTCCCGCGGTCGTCTCGGTCACCGCCCTTCGCGACGCACAGGACGCCATCATCGGGTACCTGCTCATCAGCACGGACAACAGCGCCCGCAAGCGGGTCGACGCCGAGCAGAAGCTGCTCGATCAGCGCCTTCGCGACCAGCAGTTCTACACGCGCTCGCTCATTGAATCCAACATCGACGCCCTGATGGCCATCAATCCGTCGGGCATCATCACCGACGTGAACAAGCAGATGGAGTCGCTCACCGGCTGCACACGCGACGAGCTGATCGGCGCTCCCTTCAAGAGCCACTTCACCGACCCGGAGCGAGCGGAGGCGAGCATCAAGCGGGTGCTCAGCGAAAAGAAGGTCCGCGACTACGAGCTCACCGCGCACGCCCGCAATGGCCACGAAACCGCGGTATCCTTCAACGCGACCACCTTCTACGACCGCGACAGGACGCTGCAGGGCGTGGTGGTCGTGGCGCGCGACGTCACGGAGCGCAACCGGCTGGACGAGGTGCTGCGAAGCAAGAACGCCGAGCTCGAGAGCGCCAGAATCGCGGCAGACAAGGCCAACCACGCCAAGTCCGAGTTCCTCTCCAGCATGAGCCACGAGCTGCGCTCTCCGCTCAACGCGATCCTCGGCTTCGCCCAGCTGATGGACTCCGACTCCCCGCCGGCGACTCCGTCGCAAAAGGTGAGCATTGACCAGATCCTCCACGCGGGCTGGTACCTTCTGGAGCTGATCAACGAGGTCCTCGACCTCGCCGTGATCGAGTCCGGAAAGCTGTCGATGTCCGTGGAGCCGGTGCTGCTCTCCGAAAGCATGCTCGAATGCCAGGCCATCATCGAGCAGCAGGGGCAGCAGCGCGGCCTCCAGATGACCTTCCCCGCGTTCGACCTGCCCGTCTATCTCCTCGCGGACCGGATTCGATTGAAGCAGGTCCTCATCAACCTCCTCTCCAACGCGGTCAAGTACAACCGACCCGGCGGCTCCGTCGTCGTCGACCTCGCAGGGAGCACCGCGAGGCGTGCGCGCATCAACGTCAGAGACACCGGCCCGGGCCTGTCTCCCGCCAAGCTCCGGCAGCTCTTCCAGCCGTTCAACCGCCTCGGACGCGAGACCGGCGCCGAAGAGGGCACCGGCATCGGCCTGGTGATGAGCAAGCTCCTGGTCGAGCAAATGGGCGGCGTCATCGGCGTCGAAAGCACCGAAGGCGAAGGAAGCGTGTTCTGGTTCGAGCTGGACTCCACGGTCGCTCTACGACTCGCGACCGAAAGCGACGACGTCTCGGCCGCGGCGCAGGTGCACCGGGCACACGGCACGCCACTGCGAACACTTCTCTACGTGGAAGACAACTCGGCCAACCTGAAGCTGGTCGAACAGCTCATCGCGCGTCGCTCCGACATGCGCCTGATGAGCGCGGGCGATGGCACTGTCGGCATCGAGCTCGCCCGTGACAACCTACCGGAGGTGATCTTGATGGACATCAATCTTCCGGGCATGAACGGCTTCGAAGCGCTGAAGCTCCTGCAGGAAGACCCGTCGACGGCACACATCCCGGTGGTGGCCATCAGCGCCAACGCAATGCAAGGCGACATCAAGAAGGGGCTGGACGCCGGGTTCTTCGCCTACCTCACCAAGCCGATCAACGTCAGAGAGTTCATGGCGGCGATGGATGTCGCCTTGGAGTTCGCGGCCACCCGTCCGACCGCGGCCAAGGCAGTAGAAGGCGCCCATGATTGATCCTTCTGACATTCTTCGCGGCAAGATCCTCATCGTGGACGATCAGGCGGCCAACATCGCGCTGCTCGACCAGATGCTTCGCCGCGCCGGATACGTCTCCGTCAGCTCCACCACCAACTCGGAGAAGGTGTGCGAGCTCCATCTCGTGAACCGCTACGACCTCATCCTGCTCGATCTCCAGATGCCCGGCATGGACGGGTTCCAGGTGATGGAGAACCTCAAGGAGATCGAGACCGACAGCTACCTTCCGGTCCTCGTGATCACCGCCCAACCCAATCACAAGCTGCGCGCGCTGAGCGCCGGCGCGAAGGACTTCGTCAGCAAGCCGTTCGACGTCGCGGAGGTGTTGATCCGGGTCCGCAACATGCTCGAGGTCCGCCTCCTGCATCTGGAGGCGAAAAAGCTCTACGAGCGCGTCCTCGAAGAGAAAAATGTCTCGGAGCGATTGCTCCATAGCGTGCTGCCCCCTTCCATCGCGGCTCGACTGAACGAGCACGTCGAAGTCACCCCGGACGGCTCCTCGCCCCTCGTCACCGAGAGCTATGCGGAGGTGACGGTGCTGTTCGCCGACATCGTGGAGTTCACGAAGTTCTCCGAAGGAACGAGCGCCAACATTCTCATTGGCGTGCTCAATGACATCTCCGCCCGCTCCGACAACCTCGAGCACAGGCCCGACCTCAACAGGAAAAAGACGACCGGGGATGCCTACCGCGCCGCAGTCGAACTGCCTACCGACGTTGCGGATCGCTCGATGCTGGCGGTGCACAAGGCCCTTGACCTGACCGAGGCGCTGGATCGGTTCAACGCCCACAGTCGCTACAAGCTCAGGGTGCGAATCGGCATCGAGCCACGCGAATCCGGGAGCGACTCCCCAAGAGTACGCAAGCGGCTCCATAGCCTGTAGCCGGTAGCCGCCGTCCTGTTCGCTGTCGTGATGATCGTGATGGGTGTCTGTCCACCATCTCCTCGAACCGACTGCCGCGTTCGACCAGCCCTGGCGTCAGGAAGGATGCGCCTCGCCCCAACGGCCCATCGTGCTTCTCGATCTGAACACGCTTGGCATCTCCCATCCTCTGGCCCAAGCTAAGACCCCATGAGCTACGACATGTCCTTCAAGGGCAGCTTCGACTTCCCAACCCATCAGGACGCCACCGCCGCCGTCGACGCCTTCAGCCGCAGCGAATGCATCGACGAATGCGTCGTGCAACCCGAGGACCTTCACGTGAACGATCGCACCGTCCGGCTCGACGTCGACGCTTCGGCACCCGCCACGTGGTGGGAGTCTACCTGTGCCGCGCTCGAGACGCTGAGCCAACACGCTGTCGACGGATCGATCGAGGCCGTCTACGACGGCGGCGACGGACCGGACACGCTCTATCGCGTACGACTCTTGCCCGGAGGAGAAGAAGAGGAGCTCGACGACGCGTGACCCCGGTCCTCTTCGCTGGCGTGTTGCGCTTCGTTTCTGTTCCGACGGTCGCCGCGCCATTCTGATTGGCCCGTTCCATCGCTTTGAATCCGCAGGCGGCTTGGAGCGGGTGGCGGAGGGATGCGCACAGAGAGAGCAAGTAACGTGAAGCAAGTGGCCTAGTACCGTGTGCCCGAAGTGGGTACCTGGATCGCACTCCGGAGAACCACAGAGGTCGCAGAAGGCACAGAAGGGTGTGTACGGAGTTGGGTGGTGCGTGTTGCCCCTGGCTCCGCCCGTTCCTGGTTCTCTGTTCCGTGTTCCGTGTTCTCAGCTCCTAGATGTGCTCGGCAGAAGAATCAATCCGTCGCCGATTCGCCGTCGCCGTCGCCGATCCGCTTCTCGGTCAAAGGATCGGCACTTCCGCCAGGCACATCTAGTTGATGTCCGTCATCCGTCCATTGTCGAAGCCTGGCCTCAACCCGGTATTTACTTCGGGCACACGGTACTAGGGGCGGGTGGGCGTGTTCGACCGACCGGGCGTTGGGCACGATAGTTGCTGAACACTCCTGCGTGTCCATCAAGAACCTACTCCTCCCAGGCCTTCTCGCGGCTTCCCTCCTCGCCCTTTCCAGTCCGCTGCAAGCACAGGACCGGCGAGAGGGCGGACACACTCAGCTCGCCCTCGACCTCGAGTACGCCGCCCCGATCGACCAAGGGGACGTCACGACCGGGGCCGGAGGCGCCATTCGTCTCGGCAGTCAGACGGATTTGCTGCTGCTGTCACTCACCGGCGAGATTGGCGGCAGCTATCATCAATTTGGTGGAGTTCCCGACGTGACGGCCTACCGAGGCTTCCTCGGTGGACGCATTTCCGTCGGCAAGATTGTGGAGCCAGGGGTCTACGGCCATCTGGGCATAGGGAGTCTCTCCCTGGACCCTGGGGACTCGCGGACCGCCGCGACCTTCGACGCAGGGTTGTTCCTCGATTTGACGTTGCTGCCGCTGGTGGATCTGGGCATCCACGCCGGGTACGTCACCTTGCTGGGGAACGACGACCTCGACGCCTTCGACTACTACGTTGCAGGTGCCCATGCCGCCCTCGTCTTCTAAGGCGGAGGAGGCTGTCACGACCAACGTTGCCGGCGACGCCACCGGAATGGGTCGCCTCGCGAAGTCCCCGATCGAGATCCCCTGGGCGGGCTGGTTCGAGGTCCTCTCCCGGGTCATCGATCAGCTTCTCGGAGGGCGCATCGCCTCCCTGGCGGCCAGCGCTGCCTACTTCGGAACGCTGGCGCTGTTTCCAGCGCTCATCGCCACGTTCTCACTGTATGCGCTGCTGGCGAACCCAGAGACGCTGGTTCGGCAAGTGTCGGAGCTGAGCGTGGCTCTGCCCGGCGCGGCCCGCGACCTGGTCCTCTCGGAAATCCGCAGCATCACAGCGTCTCCGCGCGGCTTGAGCGCCGGATTTGTCGCCAGCCTTCTGGCCTCCTTGTTCGTCGCTTCCAGCGGCGTCGTGGCGCTCATCGACACGGTGAACTTCGCCTACCACGAGGAAGAGACCCGCGGGTTCTTGGTGCTTCGCTGGTTGGCTGTTCGTCTCGCGCTTGGGCTCTCGTTGTTCGTGTTCCTCTCGGTGGGCAGCCTCACGGTCGTGCCGATCCTCTCGGCCTACACGGGCCTGGGCGACCACCTCGGTCGGCTCATCTCCGTCCTTCGCTGGCCCTTCCTCGGTCTCGCCGTGATGGCGGGTCTCGGCGTTCTTTATCGCGTGGCCCCCAACCGCTCGCCCCCGAAATTGCGTTGGGTCGTGCCCGGTGCCGTGCTGGCGACCGTGATTTGGCTTCTGGCGTCCCTCGGGCTCACGGTCTACGTCGAGAACTTCGCCGACTACAGCAAGACCTACGGCGCAGTGGGTGCGGTCGCCATTCTCTTGCTCTGGTTCTACGTCTCGAGCTTCGCCATCGCCGCGGGCGCGTCCCTCAACGCGTCTCTCGAGCACCAGACCCGGGTCGATACCACGGTGGGTCCTGACGCTCCGATGGGAGAGCGACTGGCGATGGTTGCCGACACGCTGGGCGAAGTGACTCCGTCGCGTCCCTTCAAGAAGGTGGTGCTCGCTTTCTTCAAGTCCCTGGTGGCTCCCCGTCGAGATCGGAAGCGTGCGGCCCACGCTCCCTCGACTACGTGAGAGGCAAGCATGGGATCTTAGGAGTCAGTCCTGCGCAGGCTCGAACGCGAAGGGGAGCTCTCGAACCTCGGCCTTGCGGCCTCCGTTGGTCGGCGTCGGCGCCGCAACCCCTGCCTCGTCGAGCGTCCGGGCCATCCCACGCTCCACGGCCTCCACCAGATACGGTCGCAGGCTCGACGCCGGGATGATGTGCTGCAGGGAACCGACTTCCCGCGCCCGATCCACACAGTGCACCGAATCGAAGTAGGCCGCCACGTCTCCCTGCTTCTCGGCAAACACCGTGCGAAACACCTCGTCATAGCGCGCGCGAAGGCTCATGCGGTCGTGCTCGGACGCCTTGGAGAGCTCCTCTTGCACCGCTCGCACACGCTCGTCCGCGAGAACCCGCGCCTTGACCTCCGCCGGGAACACGACCGCAGCAGCGGGGGCGCCGCCGATCACCGACGCGTGGGACCCCTCGAGGGCTGCCACCTCCAAGCTGTCATTGAGCGTCTTGGAGAACACCACGTAGGCCCCACCATGGTACCTCGAGATGACGCAGAAGATCATTGGCCCCTTGAAGTTGACCACCGCGCGTCCGATCTCCGCCCCGTACTCGAGCTGCAGCTTGCGCATCGACTCGGGGGAGCCGTCGAAGCCCGAGAGGTTCGCGAGCACCACCACCGGGCGATTGCCGCTCGCCGCGTTGATCGCCCGCGCCACCTTCTTCGAAGACAGCGGGAAGAGCGTGCCACCCGTCCACGTGTCCGGACCGTCGCCCGGCACGAACCCCAGACGCTGCAAGGGACGTGACTCGATCCCGATCACGCACACCGGCATGCCGCCCAGGTAGGCATCCCACACCACCGCGTTCTCCGCGTTGCGCATGCGCGCCCACCGCTCCAGCGGCTGGTCGTCCCGGTCGATCACCGCTTGCATCACCGGACGGATGTCGAACGGCTTCTTGCGACCGGGATTGCTCTCCAGCGAGAACACCTCGCCGATCGTCCGGAACGGCACCCCGTCCACGGGCGGGTGCGCCGCCGGACAGATGTCACGAGCCACGTGATCCACAGTGTCCCGCCTGCGCGGGAATCGCTCCCCAGCCACCACGTACGTGTAGTCGTAGTGCCGGAACAGGATGTGACAAGCCTCGGCCACGTCGGAGGCGACGTACTGGGCCTGCCCGTTGGGCTCCATGATGCCCTGAGCACCGCCGATGCCCTGGTTGTCGTCCGCGGACACGCCACCCGAATACTCGAGCGCACGTTTCCCGGTGAGCACCATCGATCCCTGCTCGGTCATCACGAGGATGCCGCGCGTGTGCATGAGCATGGTGGCCTCGGCGTTCCAGTAGGACTGCCCGCCGACGTTCACGCCCGGGACGATGAGGTTCATCTCGCCGCCGGCCTGGGTGAACTCGATGATCTTGCGCAGCACGCGGGCCACCCAGTCGAGGCCTTCGGTCCCGACGTCCATCGAGATCTTGGCCCCCGAGGAGACGGCGAACCACTCGACGGGGACTTGCCACTTCGCGGCCAGGTCGATCGCCTGGATGATGCGCGAGCACTCCGGCTCGGCGAGGGCGCCCATCTCACGGCTCGGGTCGCCCAGAATCACCACGCGCTTCATGCCCTCCGGGTGCTTTGGGGTGTAGTTGGTGATGGCGCCGACCACGACGTTCGCCTTGTTCTCCCCAGGTGCCCGGTCCACGGGCGCGAGACCGCGTCCGGATACGACGTCGTACTCGACGAACTCACCGGGCGGGAACTCGGCCTCCTCCGTGCCCTTGGCCGGAGTCAGCATGCGGATGATCTCGTACGGATAGACGAGACCCAGGCGCCGCATGCGAACGACCTTCTGGGCGTAGGCGCTCAACGACCGGATGGGCCGATCGGACAGGTCGTCGATGCGCAGGTGCATGCCCGTGCCGACGCGGTTGGAGATGTGAATGACGGCCTCGCGCACGGCGTCGCCCTCGGGCAGACGGATGCGCACGACGGCCTTCTCGAGGCCGAGGTTCTTGGCGAGGGGAGCGAGGCGCTTGGATACGCGGGCCATGTCCCGCAAGCTGAGGCCGGCGTCGGGCCAGATGTAGAGGATGACGCGGTTCCAGTGCAGCCGCTCCCGGGCGGAGCGACGCGACTGGAAGTCGCGGATGCCTGCAAGCGCTTCGGTGTACATGCGCTCGAGGTGGGGAAGCTGGACGATCTGGCCGGAGGCGTCACGCACCGCGGACAGGTCGCGCACCTCCACGAAGGAGAACAGGCGCTCGTCCTTGGGGTTGTCCCGCGCGACGGCGTGAAACAGGTAGATGTCGTCGCGGGCGCGCAGCTGGCGGGTCTTGAAGTTGCCGAGGCGCCACAGCTCGAGCCGCTCGGCGAGCATCGGGTGGATGCCACGGTGCAGCTCGTGCTCCACGTAAGCGCCGTCCTGGGCCTCGAACGTGAAGTAATGGATCGTGCGCCAGTGCTCCGGGTGCGTGGCGGCCACGACCACGCGCGTCACGGGTGCCGTCACCCCCGCGTCTTCGAGCGCCTTGCGAATCCGGCCCGGCGCCCGCCCGAGGTCCACCGGGTAGTCCTCGCTCGCCGTGAGCAGCTCGATCGAGATGTCCCGGGCGTCCGTGAGCGTGAGGGCAACGGACGACGCGGCGGACAGGGCCTCCTTCAGGTCTGCACACATGGCGTGGGTCGCGACGGCGTAGCAACGCCGGCCCTGATGATGAAACGCGGCGATGGCCACTCGCCGATCGCCCACGCTGCGCACTTCCACGTCGTCGATGTGCCGGATGCGGTACAGCCGGCGCAGCATGATGGACAAGGCGAGATCGCGCCCCTTCGCGTCGACGTCCACCAGGGCCCGGGTGAAGAAGCCCATGAGGGGCTGAGGGCACGCGATGAGCGCTCGCATGGCCTCGTGCCATTCGGGCCCGCCGTCCTTCTCGCGCACGATGGCGAAGTCTCGCTCGACACGCTGGTGGATCTCGCTGCGTGCGGCCTCGAAGAACGGACGATCGAAGAAGTGGTAGCGAACCTCGCGCGCCAGGTCGTTCAAGGCGAGATCGCGCCCGAGGGTGGCGTCGATCAGCCTGTCGAGAATCTCGCGAAACGCAGGGGACGCGAAGTGCTGGAGGTCCTCGGCGAACTGGAGCTTGCGCTCGAGCACCCGGAACACTTGCCCGGCCACGACCTGCGCCCGTCGCTGGGATTTATGCAAGTACACGAGCGCTTCCTCGAGCTCGTGCGTGCGGTCCAGCCCCTCCACACCATAGTGCGCGAGCGCCGCCTTGAGCCCCGACAGGAAGCTCTGGGACAGACCCTTGCCCGCGGCCTCGATCGCACGCAGGTACGTGCGCAGAGACTCCTCCACGCTCAGCGCCCCAGACTGCGGGTCGGCGTCGCGACGGAACAGCCACGTGATGTCGGCGAACGTTCGCAGCACCTCGTTCTCCAGACGCCACAGGGTCTCGTCCTCGGGAGGCAGGACCGCGCAGAGCTGGGTGCGCTGCGCCGCGTTGGCGCGAAGCTCCTCGTCCGTGACGTCGAAGCCTTGCACGGCGCGGCGAAGCTCGGTCAGCAGGCGATAGCAGGCGTCGTGGGGTTCGGCCTCGCACGGAACGGTCAGATCTGCGGGGAACGTCGCCCTGGGGGCCTTTGACACCTGCATCGAGTCCGCGGCCGGCTCGATGACGACGAGCGGCGCACCAGGCTGCACCTGCATGTTCTGCAACACCACCACCTCGCGAATCCGACCGCTGCAAGGCGCAACCACCCCCATCTCCATCTTCATCGCTTCGAGAACCATCAGACGGTCCCCTTGCCGGACCTCGTCCCCCACCTTGCAGTGAATAGCCAGCGTGACCGCAGGCGCAGGCGCCCGCACCACCCCGCCTTCGTCGCGCGACACGCGGTGAGGAATGCCATCTACCTCCACCAAGTGTCGCAGACCATCCACCACCGACACGATCCGGTGCCGACGCCCCGCACACGTGAGCCAAGCCTCGAACGGACCTTGCCTGTCCAGTTGCACCTCGAGACGCGCGTCGTCCGTGCTCACCCGATAGTGGCCCGCACCGATGCGACGAACATCCATGGCATAGGTTTGCCCCGCACAGCGCAGCTCGACGGCGTGACCCACGTCGGCGTCGACGTTCGGGCGCCCGCGCACGGCCGTCGCCAGAAAGCGCGTCTGGGCGAGCCGGAACGCTTCCTCGTACACGTCGATGGCAGCGCTGACGAGGGCGACGTGGGCGAGGGGTCGGAGCTCTCCGCCGCGCTCGGCCCAGGTGCGATCGAGCCATCCGATGTCGTAGTCGCTTCGAACGACGTCGGGGTGGTTCAGCAGCTCGAGCAGGAAGGCCTTGTTGCTGGCGCCGGACCGGATGACCACGGCGCTGTCGAACAGGGCGCGGCGCAAGCGGCCCATGGCTTCGTTGCGGTCCCGCCCGTGGGCGATGATCTTCGCGATCATCGAGTCGAACTCGGGGGCCACGTCGTCGCCTTCACGCACCCCGGTGTCGATGCGGATGCCGGGGCCGGTGGGGACACGGAACAGGTCGATGTGGCCGGGGGCGGGGGCGAACCCGTTGTCGGGGTCCTCGGCATTGAGCCGGACCTCCACGGCGTGTCCGACCGTGGCGGGGGGCTCGCCCTCGAGGCGGCCTCCACTGGCCACATGGAGCTGAAGCTTGACGAGGTCGACGCCCGTGGTGACTTCGGTCACGGGGTGCTCGACCTGCAGGCGGGTGTTCATCTCCATGAAGAAGAACCGGCGCGTGACCGGGTCGAAGAGGCATTCGACGGTGCCCGCGTTGCGGTAGCCCGCAGCCTTGGCGAGACGAACCGCCGCGACCCGCAGCTCCGCGTCGAGCGCTTCATCGAGCGCAGGAGAAGGCGCTTCCTCGACGACCTTCTGGTTGCGACGCTGGATGGTGCAGTCGCGCACGCCCACCGCCCAGGTGGTCCCGTCGGCGTCCGCGATGACCTGCACCTCGACGTGGCGAGCGCCGTCGACGCGCTTCTCGAGGAACACGGTGTCGTCGCCGAAGGACTTGAGGGCCTCGGAGCGCGCGCTGGCGAAAGCCTCCGCCAGGCCGGACTCGTCACGGACGCTGCGAATGCCGCGCCCCCCGCCGCCGGCCGTGGCCTTGATCATGACGGGGTAGCCAAGCCGTTGTGCGTGCTCGCGAGCCTGGTCGACCGTCTCGACGGGGCCGCCGCTCCACGGCGCCACGGGCACGCCCGCACGTTCGGCCAGAAGCTTGGAGGCAATCTTGTCGCCGAGACGTCGCATGACGTCGCCGGAGGGACCGATGAACGTGATGCCGAGACGGTCACAAAGGTCGGCGAACGCGGGATGCTCGGCCACGAAGCCCCAGCCCACCCAAGCGGCATCCGCACGCGTCGCGCGAAGCGCTTGCTCGAGCGCCTCGTAGTCGAGGTACTTGCTCTTGCGCTGGCCATCTCGCGGGTCCACGAACGTGGCGGGACCGAGCAGGTACCGGTCGTCGGCTTCGCGCACGAACATGCTGCGGGCGTCGGGCTCGGTGTACAGGGCGATGGTGGCAAGGTCGGCGCCGGACTCGGCCCTGACCTCGTGGACGGCGTGAAGGAGGCGGACGGCGGGTTCTCCACGGTTGACGATGGCCAGGCGATGGAACGCGGGTTTTTGCATTGCCCCTCACGGCGATGGGAGGTTCGAGAACCAGGGCTGGCAAATCGTCCCGGACGGTGGCTTGGGCGCGAAACGATGTTCGCACCTTGTGCGAAGGGACTCTCCCACAAGGTGGGGCCCGTTCTTCACAGGTGGCTCGCCATTTCCGTCACAGGAAATTTATGCCGATATTGTGAGTTCTCGAAACCTCCCGATTCGGGGCTGAATCGCCCCGTGCGGTACCAGGTGTTGAAAGGTTTGGTCGTCCGGTCCCCGACGGGATGAGGGCTGGGAGAGGAGCTCCGAGCGTCTCGACGTCGGTCGGGCGGAACCGGTAGCAAGGCCCAGGCCACCTCGCGGACGCGCGGGCTCCGCCGAGTTGAAACTCGGGAAGTGGCACAAGGACATTCGCTCCGCCGAGTTGAAACTCGGGAAGTGGCACAAGGGCATTCGCTCCGCCGAGTTGAAACTCAGGAAGTGACACAAGGGCATTCGCTTCGCCGAGTTGAAACTCAGGAAGTGGCACGAGGGCATTCGCTCCGCCGAGTTGAAACTCAGGAAGTGGCACAAGGGCATTCGCTCCGCCGAGTTGAAACTCAGGAAGTGACACAAGGGCATTCGCTCCGCCGAGTTGAAACTCGGAAACGAGTCACTCGTTCGCGGCTAGCACGAGCGCGGCCATCCCCTTCGCATTGAGCACCGCAAAGTCCCTCACGCAGTTGTTGAACACCACGTGCACCTCGTCCGAAGCGTCGGCGAGCTTCTTCACCGGTGAGGACCAAGCCTGAAGCTCCTCCGGCCCGTACAGGTAGTTGAACCGCTCGAGCACGGACGCGCCCGGCCGCCACCCCCCCACGTTGTGCCCGTGCAGGCGCAGGATCGCGAGGTCCGAACGCGTGGCCCGCACCACGGGTGGAACCCCTCCCCCATGCACGTCGGGCTCGTCCACACACACGAACGCGAAGCCGTTTCGCCCGAGGAGGTCGAACACCCGGTCCTGCCGCGAGCCCTCTAGCCAGGAAGGATGGCGAAACTCGATCGCCACCCGCGTGTCCGGCAGCGCATCTTTCAGCGCTTCGATTTCGCGGGCAGCGCCACGCGTGGCCGTGATCCAGGGCGGAAGCTGCACCATCACGCACCCGAGCTTGCCAGCCTGCCGCAGGGGATCGAGGAGCGCGCGGAACTGACCCATCAAGGCGTCACGAACCTCAACAGGAACGTCCTTTGGGTAGAGGCGACGTCGGTCCGGGCGGACGTGGGCCATCGCACTGGCGAGGTCCTTGGGCAAGCGCTCGCGATCGATCGGGTGGCCCGAGAAGACGGGGTGCGCCTTGACATCGAAGAGAAAGCCCGGCGGCGTTCGCTCCACCCATCGGACGGCCGCGGAAGAGGGCGGGATGGCGTAGTAGGTCGAGTCGACCTCCACGAGCGGGAAGTGCGAGGCGTAGTGAACGAGGCGGTCTGCTGCGCTCGTGGCGCCGGGCGGGTAGAACCGGCCGCAGGAGATCAAGGTGGGGTCGGTCCACCCGGCCGTTCCAAACAGCGTGGGGCCCACGCGGGCAGGCACAGGCGCCGTCTCGGCAAGGGCGCGGGCCGCTGCTTCCACCGTCGGGTCGGGAGGGGCAAGCTCGGGCACGCGTCCTCCCGCGTCAGTTGTCGTCGTCCTCTTCGAGGGGACCGAGCTTCTCGAGCATGGCCTGGGCCTCGAGGGTCACCTCCAGCTCAGGATGCGTCTCGAGGAACGCACGCAGCGCGCGCACCGCACCGACCCGGTCCTTGCTGGACGCGAGCGCGAGCCCGAGCGCGAAGAGCGCGTCGCCGTCGCCGGGCACCTGTTCCAGCGCCTTGCGGGCATGATGGATGGCCACGTCCAGGTTCCCCTCGATGCGCAGCGAATGGGAGAGCCCCACCCGCGCCGCCATGTAGCGCGGCGACAAACGAAGGGCCGCCTCGTACGCATCGACCGCCGCGTCGAAACGCCCCACCTCGAACATGGCCGTGCCGATGTAGTAGAACGCGTAGGGGTTGCGCGGGTCCGCCCGCACGATCATGCGAAGCAGGTACAACGCATCGTGGGGGTTGCCGTCGATCAGAAGCTCCGTGGCTTCTTCCACGGCCTCCCAGCGGGCCGCATCCTCGGGGTCGGTTTCTGGCTCACGGCTCGGCTTCATCGTGTTGGCGTAGCACAGGCTGAAGCCAAACCCACGCCGATCAGAACGGTGCGGCCACGGCCATGTACTTCTGTCCCCCCGGCACGGCGAACTCTCCGAACCCCTTGGCGTACCCGAGCCGGATGTTGAGCAAGGTGTAGTAGCCCAGCTGCAGGTCGAGGAAGAGCTCGCCTCCGACCCCCGTGTGAAACTGGTCGCCGTAGTTTTCGATGTCGAGCTTGTTGAACGCGCCCCCGTAATCGACGAACAGGTTGCCCGAGACCCGTTGCAAGAAGAACGGCAAGGTCGAGACGCCACTGTCCACCGTGGCGATCGGGAAACGGTACTCCGCGTTGGCGAGGTGGTACTGGCTCCCGATGAAGCTCACCGGCTCGTAACCGCGCAGCACGAAGCCACCCTGGAAGATCGTGTTGTTGATGACGTCCTCGATCTTCGTGTCCATGAAGCCGCCCACGAAGAAGAGCCCGCGCCGCGGGTAGTTCCCCGCGGAAGCCCCACCCCCCAGATGCAAGGCCACGCTGTGGTGGTCGAGCCACGGCATGAGCAGATACGCCGTGGCCTGGTAGTTGAATGCGTAGATCGAGTAGTCGCTCGCGGTGTAGACGTCGGCGAAGTCCGCGGCCGCCCCCAGCGTGAACCCACGCTCAGGACCCACGCTCATCGCGTATCGCTCCGCGTTCGAATACGCCCAGGAAGCCCGCGCCACCCCAATGTTGCCGCGGATGGGATCGCGCCCCACCGTCGCGTACGGGTCGAGGTCCTTGCCCACCGGCAGCTCGCCGTCACTCCTCGCGATCGAGTACGACAACGCATAGCTCTGGCTGTCGAACGCCCGCGCCTTCGCATACACAAGCCCGTTCGTCCACCCCACCGTACGCTCCAACCACACGGGTTCCTCGTCGTTGACCAGGTAGCCCCTGCGGGGCGCCACGGAGGTGAACAGCGACGAGAAGTACGTGAACGGAAGGCGGTTGTAGCTGTATCGCGCGCTGGCGAAGGGCATCGTCTCTTCGGTCTCGAAGTTCGCCGACATCAGCACCGTGTGATGTCCCACCACGTCCGAACCGGTGGCCTCCACCGTGAGCGCTTGGCCATACGTCCCCGGGCCGTACTTCAACGAATAGGCACGCGGTCGAAGGGACGGGAGCGGGTTGTACGGCCTCCTGTCCCACTTCTTGCGCGGCGGCTCCACCGGAGCTTGCGGACGCTCCGCTGCCTGCGGCAACGGCTCCAGGAACTGCTCGGAATCGAACTCCATCCCGTACAGATCGTACCCAAACGACGTGTACCCCACGTACACGAGCGTCTTCCCATCCGGCGAAAGCTCCGGCTGGTACGCCCCCGTCCGCACGTTCGTGACCTGATGAAGATCTCCCGTCGCCAGCTCGTAGGCATACACGTTCGCGATGCCCGTGCGGTCCGACGAGTACAGCAAGTACTTGCCGTCGCGGGAGTAGCTCGGCTGCATGTCCATCGCACGGTCGTACTGGAGCTGCCGGAACTGCCCGGTGGACACGTCCACGATGCGGATGTCTCGATAGCCGCCGCGCGTCCACACGCTGTACGCCACGTGTTTGCCGTCGGGAGAGAAGCGCGGGGTGTAGACCTGCTCGTAGCGGGCGCTGGGCACGAGCGTGCGTGCGTCCTGGATCGCGCCCTCGGCGGAGATGTCGGCGATCTTGAGGAACGACGTCCCTCTGGTGTTCACGGTGTACACGACGCGCCTGCCGTCGGGGCTCACGTCGGGGTCTCGGGCGCGGTGACCGAAGGTCAGGCGCTGGATGGAAGGCTCCATGCCCGAGGTCGCGCGCTGGCGAGGCCCGATGCGATGCAGGTCGTGGAAGAAGTACACCCGGCGCCACGGCTCGACAGCGGTGTAGATCATGGTCCCGTCGGGCAGAAACGACCCAGAGCACTGGCCGTCCGCGCGCACCATCAACGCTTCGTCTTGGGGGCGCGGTCGCGTGGGGCCGTCGAGCATCACGCGGTAGAAGCCGGCACGGTCGTGGCTGTCGCCGGCGTGAACGAAGACTTCCGCGTAGCCGGCCAAGGTTCGCGCGGACGGAGGAACGAAGCGGGGGTTCGAGACCCGCTCCCCGCGAAACGTCAGCCGCTTGCCTTCTCGCAGACCCCGACGGTGTACCGGATCGAGCTGCTCGCGATAGTGCTTGCGCAGGTGCTGGATCCACCCTGCATAGAGCTCCTCGTAGGTACGCCCAGTGACACGTCGGATGTTCCGGTTCAAGCCGTAGGGGATGAGCTGAGACCCGGTGTCCGCGGCGACCGCGGGAAGCACGTCGTATCCGTAGAGGTCCGTGACCCACCCGAGAAACCGAGACCCGTACAGGTACCAGACATTGCCCTGCGGCCACCGCCGGGGCGAATGAGACATCTCGTCCAGTCCCATGATCCGATCGTCGAGCACGTCCGCACGCAGGAACATATCGAACATGCTCGAGCGCATGCGCCCGGCGGTCGAGTGACGCGACTCGTGGATGATCGCGAAGCCCTCGAGGATCCAGCGAGGCTGGGCCTGGTTCGGGGAGAGCGTGCGCCCCAAGATCGAATTGACCACGGCAGGCGCCCCCGTGATGTTGTCCATGTGCAAGATATGCGTGAACTCGTGGGACAGCAGCTCGAGGTACCAATCGTCGTGATCACCGAGGGGTGACATGTCGTCGGGGCCAGTCACGAAGAGTCGGACCGTGTTGTACGGAAACGCCGTGGCCGACCCGTTGGCGCTGTCGGTGCCGTCCGTGATCACGATCTCGACCACGTGGGACGGGGACCAGCGTAGATCCTCACCCATCCTGTCGTGCAGGCGCTCGTACAGGTCCGCGACGCGGTCCGCGATCGGTTCGAGCCCCTTGTGGTAGTGGATGCGCGCGTGAGGCGCGTGGATGGTCCACCACTCGAGGTAGGGGTCCCCGGCTCGTGCGGTCGGCGCAAGGAGCAGCACCCAGAGCACCGTCAAGCAGACGAACCCCAAGACGCGCCAAGGGCGAGAGCGATGCGCGAGAAGATGCCGCGGGGCCACCACGTCCCGTGAGCCCCCCTTGCCCAGAGCGGTCCGGTGGGTCACTACAGGTCGTCGTGGAACAAGGGTTCCCGGTTGCGCACGTACCGGTACACGAGCTGTCGAGCCTCGGGCGCGATGTGGGTGAACTGGATGCCGCACCCGGGAGGGGACACGTCGGAGGTCATCGACTCGCGAGACTCACGGGTCCAACGCACAACACCGATCGCCTCGAACTCGTAGCCCCCGGGCAACGAGACCTGCACCTTGAGGGTCTGGCCGACGTGAGGCACGTTGTAAGTAGCGACGAAGAGGCCGCCGTGATCGACGACATCGCTGCCGGAGAGGCCGCGATAGAAGTTGGTGACGGAGTGAGTGCCGAGCTCGGCTTCGATGATGGGGACGTCGGCACCACGGTAGGCATCGGGGCTTGCCGCTGGAGCAGCGGCAGCAGGGGCAGCAGGGGCAGCAGCTTTGGGAGCGGCAAAAGGATCGGACTCGCTCCAGCCGCCGGCTGGCGCCGGGTTGGGAGCGGCGGGCGAGACGACGCCCGGTGGCTTGAAACCCGCTTGCGGCTGGGGAGGAGGCGCGTAGGCCGGGACGGGAGCAGGCCCGTAGGCCGGCTGCGGTTGCATCGGTTGCGCCACGGGGGGCTGAGGCGGTGCGTAGGGTTGCTGCGGCTGGACCTGCGGCGGCGGCTGGTAAGGAGCCTGTTGCACCGGTGGCTGGTAGGCCTGCGCGGGCGGTGGTTGATAGGGGGCTTGCGGTGCAGGGGGTGGCTGATAGGGCGCTTGCTGCACCGGCGGCTGATAGGGCGCTTGCTGCACCGGCGGCTGATAGGGCGCTTGCTGCACCGGCGGCTGATAGTGCTGCTGCACCGGCGGCTGGTAGGGCTGCTGCACCGGCGGCTGG
>Ga0209575_10000277_pt1 | contig 43837 bp, 44 predicted proteins | sample Medcelwee11metaG_FD_187172 | JGI IMG/M metagenome (GOLD analysis project Ga0209575, IMG submission 187172) | Freshwater pond sediment microbial communities from the University of Edinburgh, under environmental carbon perturbations - Medium... | ecosystem: Environmental > Aquatic > Freshwater >...
TTATTAAAATATTCGATGAAGCCACTCAGATATTCAGAGATTGTTTGTCAGGTGAATACTTTAAATTTGATAAAATTAGAAGTTACGTTACCTTATAAATTATATAATTTAGCTATATTGGTTGTCCTGTGGCTCTCCGCCTGCGGCGATAAGGTGCCCGTAGATGTGGTTGATCAAAACCAAATGATCAGTCGCGATAATGCGCAGCTAAATGCCAAGCGGTTCGTCGCCCAGCAGTTTCCGAAAGCCACCCAGACCATCGTAGACTCGGACTCTACCATCAGCAAAGACTGTCGCTACGGAGATGGCTGGGCCAGCGGTAAAGTCATCCAGGACGGAAGAGTGATTGCGAAGATCAAGTGCCAAACCAATGGCAGTGGGAAAGGCTTAGAAGGCTGCTTGGTCGAGCACGAGTACAAAACCAAGCCCTACGCCAACGAGGACGGTAGTTGTCAAAACTTGCCGGAACTGCCGAAGTTCAAATAACCCGCCTACACTGTCAGCACGATACGACGGATACAGTGCGTTTTTCTCGTGCTGAGGGTTGTCCATACCCTCACCTGAAGCTACGTTTGTTTCTCACCACCAAGCTCCGATTGGTATTGTCTGTGCCCGAAACGCCTGCCTGCCAAGCGCTGCTTGGCAGGCAGGCGTTGTTTTAACACGGCACATGCCCTGGACTTCTCCTAGGTAGCACTGGACATTTAAGACAAGACCGTTTTTACTATTTCCGCCAGAATCTACCGGTGGGGCGAGTGGTGGTTGAACCCGCTGCGCTAACCGGGCAGTCTTTTTCTTAGCTGGTCAGGTCTTTTTCACAGGAGAAACAACATGAAGTCTATGATCGTGAGCTTGTTATTGGTTTTTTGGGTAGTCGCACTCGGTGGCTGCAACACCGTGTCGGGCGTTGGTAAAGACATCCAGAAAGCCGGTCAAACGATAGAAAAAAGCAGTCGTTAACAGCGCGCCTGCCCGGCCTGCGCGGTTTGACACCGTGCGGGCCGGTCGGCGCGTGTGTTGTTAAGGAGTACCCAAACTGCGCCCGCCGTCTACGGTGATCACTTGACCAGTGATATAAGCCGCTGCTTGGATTAGAAAACGGGCAGTGCGGGCGATGTCGTCGGGTTCGCCGAGGCGTTTTAAGGCGGTGGCGGCAATGATGCGCTGCTGACTGGCTTCATCCAGGCCCGGTTCTGGCCACAAGATCGGGCCTGGGGCGATGCCGTTCACCCGCACTCGCGGCCCCAGTTCACGGGCTAAGGCTTTGGTGAGCATGACCAAACCCGCTTTGGCGATGCTGTAAATCGGATAGCCTTGCAGCGGGCGTTCGCCGTGGATGTCGAGTAGGTTGATAATGCAGCCTTGTTGTTGGTCTAAGCGGGCGGCGGCGGCTTGACTGAGAAAAAACGGGGCTTTGAGATTGCTGCCCAGCAGTTCGTCCCATTGTGATTCGCTCGCGGTGGTCAACGGCGTTGGATAAAAGGCCGAGGCGTTGTTGATCAGCACGTCCAACTGTCCCCAGTGGGTCAGTACGCGCTCTACCAAACTCGGTAACTGCGGGGTGTCGAGCAAATCGGCCTGTAGGCAGTACACAGAATCGGGGCGTTGCGCGTTCAGTGCGCTGGCTAATGCGTTGGCGGCTGGGGCTGAGTTGCGGTAATGCAACGCGATGCGCATCCCCTGGGCGTGTAAATGGCGGGTGATGCTGGCACCGATGCGTTGCGCACCGCCGGTAATCAGCACCACTTTCTCGCTTTTCTCGCTAATCGGTGAACTCATGGCATTCTCCTGGACTGGAACCGCCTGTTACAATGCGTGTCCTGGCCTGTTTTTGCAAGCCGCTTTGTTTTTAGCTGAGACCCGCCGCCCATGTCTGTGCTTTATCCCGCTTTAACCGAGTTGGCTTATGCCGCCGGTACGCCCACCTGTACTGGCGTGATGCGCCAAGTGCCCGAAGATTTTCAAGTCGATGAAGACTTGGGGTTTATCCCCGAAGGCCACGGCGAACACGTTTGGTTACAAATCCGCAAGCGCAACACCAACACCGACTGGTTGGCGCGCCGCATCGCGGTGTTGCTTGGGGTGAAGTCGCGGGAAGTGGGTTATGCGGGGATGAAGGATCGACATGCGCTGACGACGCAATGGTTTAGCGTGTGCGTGACGGGCCATTCAGAACCCGATTGGGCGGCGTTGAATGACGCTGAGACCGAGGTGTTGACGGTGACGCGCCATTTGCGCAAGTTGCGGCGCGGTGCGTTGCGGGGCAATCATTTTCAGTTGTGGATTCGTGACTTACAAGGCGACTGGGCACAATTGGAAAGCCGCTTGAATACGGCTAAAACCCAGGGTGTGCCGAATTATTTTGGGGAGCAGCGTTTCGGTCACGATGACCATAACTTAGACCAAGCAGCGGCGCTGTTCGCCGGTCAGTTGCGCGTCTCACCACATCAACGTGGCCTGTATTTATCGGCGGCCCGCTCGTGGCTGTTTAACCTGATTGTGTCGGCGCGGATTGAGCGGGGCGATTGGAACCAGTTATTGCCGGGCGATGCTTTACAACTGGCGGGTTCGCACAGTTTTTTTGTGGCTCCTACGATTGATGACACCTTGCAACAGCGGCTCGCCAGCGGTGATATTCATCCCACCGGCCCACTGTGGGGCCGTGGCCCGTTGCCGGTGCAGGGAGAGGTATTGGCCTTAGAACAAGCTTTGCTGGCTCCTTATGCGGTGTTTCGCACTGGTTTAGAAGCCGCCGGTTTAGATCAAGAACGCCGAGCGCTACGCCTGTCGGTGACGGATTTAAGCTGGGAACGGCTAGGCGATGATTTGCGCTTGCGTTTCCGCTTGCCCGCTGGAGCTTATGCCAGCACGGTGTTGCGCGAGGTGTTGCTGGTAGACAATGCGGCGGTGCCTGCTCACTAGCCATGAACAGCACCAAGAAACACAAACGACACAAATGGGCACGAACGCTTGTGCCACTGGTGACGCTGATATTGTTTTTTTGTAACTGCCTACCTATAAAACCAATCTTCACCGCAGAGGCGCAAAGTACGCAGAGAAAAACCGCAAAGTGAATTGGTTGTCTTTGCGTCCTCTGCGTCTCTGCGGTAAATTTTTTGGGGGGTAGGTAGTTACGTTTTTTTAACTGATGTGATGCAGTGATTAAAAAATAACGCAAAAGCCGCAAACGGCGTAAAAGAACACAAGCGTTTGTGTCTTTCGTGTCTTTCGTGTTGTATTTTTAAGTGTTGCATAAGGTCAGTTATAAAATCCTCTCTTTCCTATTGCTCTCCACCGAGATTGTCCACTATGCCTTCCAACAATCCCAATCACGCGACTTATGGCGCACAGTTTGTCGCTTGGTTTCGTCACGCTTCACCGTATATTCACGCCCATCGTGGCAAAACCTTCGTGATCTCGTTTGAAGGTGCGGCGGTGGACAGCCCTGGGTTTCGGAATTTGTTGCACGATATTGCCTTGCTCAGCAGCTTAGGGATTCGGCTGGTGTTGGTGCATGGCACCCGTTTGCAAATCGAACGCAACTTGCAAGAACGCGGTTTGGCGATGCAGTACGCCGAAGGGATGCGGATTACTGACGACGTGGCCTTGCAACAAGTGAAAGCAGCCTGTGGACAGATCGCCGCCAACATCCGGGCTTTATTGTCGATGGGCTTGACTAATTCACCGCAAATTTACGCCAATCTGCGCGTGACCAGCGGTAATTTTGTCACCGCTCGGCCTTTGGGTGTGCGCGACGGCGTGGATTTTCAGCACACCGGCGAAGTACGGCGGGTCGATAAGGCGGCAATCCAACAGCAATTGGAACTGGGTTGTATCGTGCTGGTGTCGCCGCTGGGTTATTCGCCCACCGGAGAAATTTTTAACTTGTCGGTGGAAGACGTGGCCACAGCGGTGGCGATAGCTTTACAAGCCGATAAGTGGGTGGGATTGGCAGAAGCCCTGGTGCCTGGCGAACACCGGGGCTTTATCACACTGCAAGACGCCGAACAATTGCTGCGCAGCAGTCAAGATGCCGACACGTTTCGGCAGCTACGCAATGCCGTGCGTGCCTGTAAAAATGGCGTGGCGCGGGTGCATCTCATCGAACGCAGCACCGATGGCGGGGTGTTGTTGGAATTGTTCACCCGTGAAGGGATAGGCACGATGGTCAGCCAAAATCCCTTTGAACACCTGCGCCGCGCCACTATCGACGATGTACGCGGGATTATCGAACTGATTTCGCCGCTGGAAGAGCAGGGCATTTTAGTCAAGCGCTCGCGTGAAAAACTGGAAATGGAAATTGGCTGCTTTGTGGTGCAAGAACGAGATAACGCGATTGTGGCTTGTGCCGCGCTGTATCCTTATTTGGAAGAAGGCATGGCAGAATTGGCCTGTGTGGCAGTACATCCGCATTATAAAAACCAGCAACGCGGCGATGCGTTACTGGCGTTTATCGAACAAGAGGTGACAGCCTTGGGGATTAGCCAGTTATTTGTGCTGACCACCCGCACCGCCCACTGGTTTTTGGAACGCGGTTTTCAAGCGGCTGACCCAGAGGCGCTCCCGATGGCGCGCCGTGAGTTGTATAACTACCAGCGCCAGTCGAAGGTGTTTATCAAAGCCTTGTACCCGTTGGAAGTCCATGAGCCGGGTTAAATGTAATTAGCCTGCCCCTTCCCCGAAGCTAATTGAGAACTGCTGGCATTAGCATAGCATTCATTGACAAATACCCAGGAATGTGTGTCTTATCGCCTTAAATCATCGCCATGCTGCAAGAACCACTGATAAGTGGAAGCAATACCTTCGCGGAAGGGAATCCTGGCCTGCCAACCCAGGGCGGTCAGGCGTGACACATCCAGCAGCTTGCGGGGCGTTCCGTCAGGTTTGGAACTATCGAAAACTAGTTCTCCCGGATAGCCGACCACTCCTTTTATCGTTTCCGCTAGTTCGCGGATACTAACATCCTGGCCGATACCCACGTTCACGATTTCCGGGCTATCGTAGTACTCCATCAAGAACAAGCAGGCATCCGCCAAATCATCCACGTGCAAGAATTCACGGCGCGGGGAACCGCTGCCCCACACCGTTACCGACGGCGCACCGGACATTTTGGCTTCGTGAAAGCGGCGGAGCAGCGCTGGCAAAACGTGTGAATTCTGCGGGTGGAAATTGTCGCCAGGGCCGTACAGATTAGTCGGCATCAACGAAATGGCATGAAACCCGTATTGCTTACGGTATGCCTGACACATCTTGATGCCAGCAATTTTAGCGATGGCATACCACTCGTTGGTCGGCTCCAGCGGCCCGGTCAGCAAAGCATCCTCGCGCATGGGTTGCGGGGCGAACTTGGGATAAATACACGAGGAACCCAGAAACAGCAGCTTTTGGGTGTCGTGCTGGTAAGCGGCATCTATCACATTACTCTGAATCAGCAAATTGTCGCGGATGAATTCCGCCGGATAAGTATCGTTGGCATAAATTCCGCCGACCTTAGCTGCGGCGAGAAACACCCATTCCGGGCGTTCCTGCGCGAAAAACGCCGATACCTCGGCCTGATTAGTCAAATCGAGTTCGGCGTGGGTACGGGTAATCGAATTCGTGTATCCCGCCGCTTGCAGACGCCGCACAATCGCGGCACCTACCAGCCCCCGGTGGCCGGCCACATAAATTTTGTCGTGTTTATTCATGATAATTGAACGTCTTGAAACCTTCTTTTTTAATCAAAGCATCGCGCTCGGCACCGCGTAAATCCGCCGCCGCCATTTCCCTCACCAGTTCCATAAAGGAAATCTCCGGCACCCAGCCCAGCTTTTCCCTGGCCTTGGACGGATCACCCAGCAGGGTTTCCACTTCAGTGGGACGGAAATAACGCGGATCGACCGCCACAATCAGTTTGCCTGAAGTGACATCATAAGCTTTTTCATCAATGCCTTGCCCGTCCCACTTCAGTTCGATACCGATTTCTCGCGCCGCCAGGGTGACAAATTCATGTACTGAATGCTGCTCGCCAGTGGCAATCACAAAATCATCCGGCGTCTCCTGTTGCAGCATCAACCACTGCATCTTCACATAATCCTTGGCATGGCCCCAATCGCGCTTGGCATCCAGGTTGCCCAAATACAAGCAATCTTGCAGACCCAATTTAATCCGGGCCAGAGCGCGGGTAATCTTGCGCGTCACAAAAGTTTCGCCGCGTACCGGGCTTTCGTGATTGAACAGAATTCCATTGCAGGCATAAATTCCGTATGCTTCACGGTAATTCACGACAATCCAATAGGCATACAGCTTTGCTGCGGCATAAGGCGAACGCGGATAAAACGGCGTTTTTTCCGTCTGAGGAATCTCTTGAACTTTACCGAACAATTCCGATGTCGAGGCTTGATAGAAGCGGGTTTTCTTTTCCAGGCCCAAAATCCGAATCGCTTCCAGCAAGCGTAAAGTCCCCACCGCATCGGCATTGGCGGTGTACTCCGGTTCTTCGAACGATACCGCGACGTGGCTTTGCGCCGCCAGATTGTAAATTTCGTCCGGCTGCACCTGCTGGATAATCCGCACTAGGCTGCTGGAATCGGTCATGTCGCCGTGATGCAAAATCAATTTACGATCTTGCTCATGCGGGTCTTGGTAAAGGTGGTCAATACGGTCGGTATTGAACAGGGACGTGCGGCGTTTGATGCCGTGGACTTCGTAGCCTTTTTTGATTAAAAGTTCGGCTAAATATGCGCCGTCCTGGCCTGTAATTCCGGTAATCAGTGCGCGTTTGGTCACTATGCTCTCCAAAATGGTTATAAACTATTCAATGCTTGCCTGAAATCGCTCAATATTTTCTCTTTATGCAAATAGTGTAACGCATACTGACGGGCATTTTGTCCTAACCTTCGCCGTAACGCTGAATCGTCTGCCAAGCGCTTAATCGCAGCAAGCAGCATCTCGACATTATCGGGCGGAACCACCAACCCTGTATTTTCGACAACTTCGGCAACTTGCGTACCCGGCAAAGCAGTGGCAATAACCGGTTTACCGCTTGCTAACATGCCGGTCAGTTTCGACGGCATGACTAAATCAGCAGCATTGGCACGTTGCGGCAATAAATGAATGTCGGCGAGGTTGAGTAAGTCATTCAATTGTTCCACAGGTTGTAATTCATGCCATTGGATATTTTTTATATCCTTCGCCAGTGCGCGTAGTTGCGTATAAAAGGCACCATGACCACAAATTATAAAAACAAAGCGCCTATTCTCTTGCAATCTTTTCGCGGCTTCAATGATATTTTCCAAACCTTGCTTTGCGCCGATATTACCTGAATACAAACAGACAATTTGGTTTTCTGTTATGTGCCAGCGTGCTCTAAAGTGACTGGGGCCAGCAAGCGGATAAATCGTTTCCGCATCAACCCAATTAGGAAACAAACCACAACGCTGGGTAGAAACCTGCTTTTGCAACAGCTTATCCAACATGCGTGGCGAGATGGTAAACACCTTATCGAAACGGCGCATCAGCCAGCTTTCAGCGGCCAAAACAAATTTGCGCAACCAGTCTGACTTAAGCAAACCCAAATCAAATGCAGCATCCACCTCGAAATCCTGCACATGCAGACAGGCTTTGGCACCGCACAAACGCGCTGTCAGCCATGCCGCCGGGGCGCAAAAAAACGGCGGTTCAATCACCAGCACAACATCAGGCCGCCAAGTCGCTTGCCACAGTACCGGAACAAAACTGCTCAGTGCAAAGCTGAGTAAATGCAGGATGCGGGTCAGGCCAGACGGCTTAGCCGGTACCCACAGCGGACAGCGCAGCACAGTTACAGCCCCCGTGTCGCGTTGATAACGCGCCCCGGAATAAGGCGCTTGCACCCGCCACGCGGGATAATAGGGCGGCGAGGTAATCACCCGCACCTCGTCGCCTTGCGCGGCAAGCCACGCCGCTATTTCGCCGCTGTATTTGCCGATACCGACCAGTTCGGGGGAGTAGTTGATGCCATAGAGGAGGATGCGCACGAAAAGTCTTGTTTGGCTGCTTAAAGTTGTCGAAAAACCCCATCCAAAGTATCAGCATCTAACAGTGCCTCGCCCCACATTTCTAAAGTCTCTACATCCGCATCCGCTAATTTTTGCTCAACCCATTGTGGCAATTCACCAAAACGCTTACGCAACTGGCGGCGTAAAAACTGACGCCCTTCGGCAAGGCTGCCTTCTGCTCTGCCCTTTTTAATCCCTTCCTGTATGACTTCACGATAAAAACGGGTTTCTTCCACAGGCGTGGCCGGTAAACTAAACATGGCGCGTATCTCCTTTGCCGATAAGTCTGTAAAACGTTGCACTAACCAAGATTCAAACACCGCCATCAGGTTTTCTTTTTGTGCGGGTTTTAAGCCGGGTGCGGTCGATAATTGCAAGTGTGCTGCCTGCGCTTGTTGGCGCACGGTGTCTGGATTTTCTTCAAAGACGGGCAGAAATAAAGCTTTCAGCACATGACCTGCGGGCAATTGGGCAATCACCTCATCCAGATAAAATACCCGCAAACCCGCTTGCCCGGAGCGTCCTAATTCATGCCAAGGTGCTTTTTTAGGGTCAAAGCTGGCATCAAGAAAAAACAGCACCGCTTCGACTTCCTGATTTTTCGACGCAGCTTGCAACTGGTAGCCGAAAGTTTCCCACAGTAGCCGCGCATAAATCAATGGGTCGTGATAGGCTTGAAACTCAATCACATACACGGGCGCGTCTGCGGTGAACACTTGCGGCAACAATACGCCGTCCAGTTCCCGTTGCATTTCCTTAAGCGTGACCGCCTGAAAAACATAGTCATGCGGCAGTGGAATGCCGGTTAAATCGGTAAACAGGGCGGGGACAGCTTGTAGAATTTTATACAGTTGTTTGTCGGTTTTCATAGCCTCACCCAACCTAGCCAGCAATGCGTTGTGGAATTATGCCGAATCCGCTGCCATTCTCCGTATTACCGCTTTAGCAAACGCCTCGAAATCAGTTAAATGATAGCTGGCAATGGCATGGACAATAGACCAGTTGATTTCACCATAATTATGCACGGTAAGGTTGCGAAAACCGCCCGCTTTTTTCATTCTGCCTGCCAAGTCCATATCAATAATCATGGCTTGCGCTAAAATATCAAATGTCTGCCCCATTGTGCTTGGCGGCGGACTGTCCAACGTGGCTACAAGATGCGCACCGACATCCACACATAGTTGCACGGCACGGCTGAGATTGAGCGACAAAATATCTTGCGCGTCATAATTCCGCGCCAGCGTTTCCGCGTCCGGCGGACACTTTTCTTCCACGCGGCGCAAACAACGCCGCAGGGATTCCAGCTTTTGTTCGACTACATCCCAATCCATCGTTGCCTTCTTTCTCTGAGAATGCGTTTCTGATAAGGCACAAAATCCGCCTGATTCAATAAGTGGCGATTGAGCAATGCCGCATATAGGGTATCGCCACCTAAAACCCGCCGTCCATGTGCAAGAATTTGCCCCAGCAGAGGTTCGCCGACCGTCGCCAAGTCCACCAAATCCACCGGACGACCCAGCACCTCCGCCAATGCTGCGATAAGCTGCATTTTTTCCTGTACGGTTAAAGGCTTGCCAGCACTGACCGCCAAGTCTAAATCACTGTCTGCACGGGCGGTATTTTTGGCAATAGAGCCAAATATAATAGCCAATCGGATATACGGATAATTGACTAAAATATTTTCAACTTGTTGAATAGCTGAATAGTTCATCACATGGCTTTTTCCGTTCAAACAACGCATCCGCTTATAAAATTTCACCCGTCTTCGGGTCTTCCAACCAACCGACAGGACGCAGAAAGCGAAAGCCATAGTTCCGTAGTGTGGACGAAACGCCGCCGCAATGTTCAAATCCAACACGATATTCATCGGCGTTTTGCCCACCATTGATGCACCGCGTCACGTTTATGGCGGGCAACATGTCGCGTTTGATTTCGTACCAATTTCAAACACATTGCCGCGACATGTCGCCCACACTACCGGGCTGATTATATTCAACTTGCATAGGATGCGCTGAGCGTGTTTTTGCGAAGCGCATCATTTACCGCGATTGATGGATTGTTTATTCATCACCGAAAAACCCCATCCAAAGTATCAGCATCCAACAGCGCCTCGCCCCACATTTCTAAAGTCTCTACATCCGCATCTAGCAATTTTTGCTCAGCCCATTGCGGCAACTCACCAAAACGCTTGCACAACTGGTGGCGTAAAAACTTACGCCCTTCGGCAACACTACCCTCTGCTTTACCTTCTAATCTCCCCTCTGCTCTGCCCTTTTTAATCCCTTCCTGTATGACTTCACGATAAAAACGGGTTTCTTCCACAGGCGTGGTCGGTAAACTAAACATGGCGCGTATCTCCTTTGCCGATAAGTCTGTAAAACGTTGCACTAACCAAGATTCAAACACCGCCATCAGGTTTTCTTTTTGCGCAGGTTTTAAGCCGGGTGCGGTGGATAATTGCAAGTGTGCCGCCTGGACTTGTTGCCGCACGGTGTCTGGATTTTCTTCAAACACTGGCAAAAACAAAGCTTTCAGGACATGCCCGTCGGATAATTGGGCAATCACCTCATCCAGATAAAACACCCGCAAACCGGCTTGCCCGGAGCGTCCCAGTTCATGCCAAGGGGATTTTTTGGGGTCAAAACTGACATCGAGAAAAAACAGCACCGCTTCGACTTCCTGATTTTTCGACGCGGCTTGCAACTGGTAGCCGAAAGTTTCCCACAGTAGTCGTGCATAAATCAATGGGTCGTGATAGGCTTTAAATTCAATCACATACACGGGCGCGTCTGCGGTGAACACTTGCGGCAACAATACGCCGTCCAGTTCCCGCTGCATTTCCTTGAGCGTGACCGCCTGAAAAACATAGTCCTGCGGCAGTGGAATGCCGGTTAAATCGCTAAACAAGGCGGGGACGGTTTGCAGGATTTTGTAGAGTTGTTTGTCGGTTTTCATAGCCTCACCCAACCTACGAACTAATTTTTTCCAAGCACCACATACGCGAAACTGGTAAACAACGGAATCGGGTGATTAACCAACCACGTGGAAATCCGCCGATGGATTTTATCAACTATCGGAACTTTTTGGTAATAACCGGAGTGTCCGAAAAAGCCTATATATTCCTTCACCTCAAACCCGATTTTTTCAAATTTTTGAATTTGTTTTTGAGATGGTCCCCGGCACCAACTGTAATAAGCGGGAAATTTTGCGTGTTTGCCGTGTTGTTCACGGCCTGATTGAATCAAGTTCAAAACTTTACGGGCAAGTTCTTCCGGCAGCAAGCGGTTTAAAACAAAGGGCGGGGCGTATAAGGTTGGGAAAAAGTGAAAAACAATACCGCCGGGGGCAAGCAGATTGAAAACATTTTGGTGGAATGCCTCGCCGTCTTTAATGTGTTCAGCCAACATGCGGCTGAAAATAAAATCATATTGATTGGGTAAATTTAAGCCTGGTGACGAAATATCCGCCAGCACGGTATCGTAACCGTCAGGCGCTTTGGCAAGTTCTTCTTCAGAAATATCTAAAATGCTGTAAACAAGCTGATGTTCTTTTACAAAGTCAGAGGAAAAAGTAGGATTAGCACCGGCACCGACTTCTAATATACGTTGCGCTTTGCTGTCTAAAATTTGTTTTTGAATGAATGACACAACACCTTGCCATGCTTCGTTTGAGTGTGCGTAATGTATTTTCATAATCATATTTTCCGTTTAAACAACGCATCCGCTTGTAAAATTTCCCCGGTCTTCGTGTCTTCCAACCAGTCAAGTAGGGTGTGTTAGGCGCGTCTTTTTGCGTCGTAACACACCACCAAGTACGAATCAAACCGCAGGTTCAGGCTTGTAGCCTGGATGGAGCGAAAAGTGGAATCCGGAGTGATAGGAACTGCCATGCTAGAGTTCTTTCACATCGCTCGAATCGCTGTAGACATCGATATTCAGTTTCGCAGCGACCTTTTGCACTCTGTGATCGACCATCGGCGATACCACAATCAGTCGATCCGCTTTGCGTTGATGGTGTTTCTCGTAGTATCTTGCTTTACGTTCAAATATATACATGCCCGCTTTATCTATCGATGATTTTAACTCGCAGATGAGTAGCATACCGTTTTTAATGATAATATCTAACTCGATTTGCTCGGGCCTGCCAAACACCTCGCCAGATTCATCATATTCATTGATATTAAGCACCTCTACGCCGAAATTCTTTTCCAAAATTCCCGCCAAGGCATTACGAAAAGCAGCTTCCGACTGCATACCCCAGCGCGAACCCAGCGCACCAATCTGGCGGTCATATCTGGTTGCTTGAGCCATGATTTCTTCATGCACACGCTCAAAGCGCGCATTGGCCTCGCTCCACTTGAGGTTTTGTTTTTCCCACTGGCGTTCTTGTTCTTCCCACTTTTTCATATCAGCTTCACGCATGGCGCGAAGCTCAGCTAGTATCGAGTCAAAACGGTTGTCGTTTTCCTTTCGTTCTACAAAGCGGGTGGCGTCCAATATCGCGTACCAATTCTTCCGCCCAGCGTTGAATCTCCGGGTCGGTTTCCAGCAAAAGCGGGAGTTCTTGCTTGATGAGGCTGCGTAGTTCTGTATTGGTCATGTTGGCTTCCGTATGCAATAGTCACGGTCAAAGCTGTTTTCGAGTTTGAAGGGGATGTTGATTTCACTCATGACGACTAACGCCCTATTCTTTCAAACAACGCATCCGCTTGTAAAATTTCACCCGTTTTGGGGTCTTCAAACCAACCAACCGGACGCAGAAACCGAAAGCCATTTATCTTTTGAATGAGATTCCTATGCCTGCTCCTGGATACCAGTGGTCTTTTGGCTTTTCGTGGAAAAAGACAAAATGTCTATTCGTTTCCAACGAGAACTCAAGAAGTTTGTTCGTGCAATGAGAATTATCCCCAAGAATCACTGCATGTTGGGACAACTTATCTGCAACTGCCTTATATTCTTCTGCTTCATAGTTTGCTGAATGATCGCTGTCATTAATAAACAAGTCAACAACACCGTCAAACTTATTTAAAGACTCAATGGAATCCCCATATAGAATACAGCCGTAATTTGCATAATCACCAGAAAGTAAATATCCGGCTTTTGGATCTATATCAGTTCCGTAATATCTCCCTTCATAGCCTTCTTGATTGTTTCTCTTCAGCGCTGCCGATAATAGACATGATCCTAATCCTTTGTCTACTCCAGTTTCGATGATTGTTTTAGGTTTTAAAGCTCTAGTAAGTGCATACCAACCAATTCTCCTACCAAAACGTACCTCTTTGTCTGCCATGAATGCTAAATCACTTCTTATAGTCGCATCTGCAATATGCATACGCAGATCACTGTCGGCCTCTATCTCTTTAATATAGGCCACAATTACATCGAATTTTTCATTCGTTATATCAGCAATTAGTGAAGCTAAATACAGTTTATTCGCATCCTCCAAATCATATGTATAGTTTGTGACTTCGTTAGATACAAACAACCACTTGAATAAATTTGACAGAGGTCTTAGGAAGTATCCAAAACCGCTCTTGGCTCTATAAAGAAAAAGCAGAGAACGACCAAGAATTGGTGTTTTAGCAATGACTATATTCTTTTGCTTCATTTTTTGCTCCTAATATTATAGACAGACTAATTTCCACCTATTCCGATATTTACCGAAATAGTGCAGACAAATCTCCGCGTATTCCCAAAGAATAGGTTTACTTCAAGCGTTCTCAGTTTCGTGGTTCAACAAAAAACACACAAACGCATCCGCCTGGAATTCGCGTAAATCCTCAATGGCCTCGCCAATACCGATAAAGCGGATCGGCAGCTTCATTATCTGAGAGTGCAAATGCATTTTCATAACTTTTTCCGTTCAAACAACGTATCTGCTTGTAAAATTTCCCCTGTTTTAGGGGCTTCCAACCAACCGACGGGACGCAGAAACCGAAAACCATAGCTTTCCATCAAGGCAATAATTTCTGTAAACAGCATTTCGCCTTCGTACAAGGGCTTAAACGATGCTTCTAAAATCACATAATCCACTCGCTTAAGGGTTTCTTGCCCGCCGCGCAGCACAAAGGGTTCATAGCCTTGTACATCGAGTTTCAGCAACACGGGCGATTGAAGTTCTATATCTTTGAACACAGTGTCCAAGGTAGACACTTTGATTTTAATGATTTCGGCTTCTTGGGCTTGGGGAAATGCTTGTTTGTGGGAATCCGCCAATGCCAGGATGGAACTGGAATGGGAATGACTATTGACGTGAAATTCCGTTTCGCCTTCTTGTTCGCCTAAGCCAATGGGGTAAAGCGTGATATTGGGGAGTTTTTGGGTGTTTTTGGAAAAGGCTTGGGCTGATTGGGGGAACGGCTCAAAGGCGTAGATTCGTGGGGTGTCGAGCAGTTTGGATGCTGCGACGGCGAATTGGCCGATGTTTGCGCCTACGTCGATTACTGTGCTTGCACTCAAATTTTGATCTTTGAGCTTGTTAAGCATCTGGAAAGAGGTTAAAGAAAAAACAGACCAAGAAATCATCCTGAAAAACATAAGCGGATTTAGAAAAATAATAAGCTTGTTCATAAAACACCTTAACTAGATAAATGGCGACACAATTTTTCAAACCCTGCATCAGCTTTTCGTTTAATAGACAAAAACTTATTTAACGCTTCAGAGCGAGCAGCATTATATAAATCCTGATCATTTGCTAGTTTTTCTATTATTAGTGAAGCATTCTTAATAAAGTCATTCTTAGTATAGAAAACAGCTTTGCTTGCTTCTGGTAGCATACAGGCGATACAGCCCCTTGATATAGCTATAACAGGGATACCATTTGCCATTGCCTCAAGAATAGTCAGAGGTTCTGCTTCATTAAAATATTCTGTTGGAAACAATAAAACATGAATATTATCTAAGAACGCCTGTTTTTCTGTTCCATAGCGTGTACCAATATATGTAATATGCGGTAAATCCATTAAATGCGCTTTTACTTCTGTTTCTGTCTGTACATCTTGAAAAGGTCCGACAACTATACCAAAGTAGCTAATATCGTTAGCTTTTTTAAGGTATTTCACCACATCAATAAAAGTATAAATACCTTTTTCTTTTGATATGTTACTTAAAAAACCTATATTAAAATTATTGCCATTCAATTTATGCGGCAATTGATGAGGTGTTGAGTTAATAAATGCCGCATTAGACAAAACATTAATGTTTGAGACTACAGGATATGCCTGCTTGAGTTTATTTCCCATTGCATCACAAAGAACAATATGCTGGGTATTTTTTCCTGCTACAAAGAAGAGTAGGCGGCTAACCAAAAATCTTTTTTCAATATAGGCAAAACTATGATGATGTAATGTTATTTGGCAAGAAAATATTTTTGATAACAATAAGAAAGGCAATTCAAATAACTGCCCATAGCCGCCAGACAAAGCCATATAAATATTTACTTTTTGTACACGCAACACAAGGCAAACAAAACGCCACAACCCTTTAATCAAATACCATAGCTTTTTTATCCTTATGAAATACGATCTATTTAGGCTTCCAGTGGAAAGATTGATAATTTCTACTTCAGCATTTACAGACAGCAGTTTTTCATGCACAGCTCGATTTACAGCAGACATGCCGTGTAATGGCGGTGGGAATGTACCTACCATGCAGATTTGGTGGGACATGCTTATGACAATTACCTAGCTAATACCATGATAGATGCCCCCCCCAATACATTGGCGGCAAAATCTTTACTCAGCATGTAAGCCAATTTTCGCGGATATTTAGCCAAGGTTCTTTTCAGGCCGCCGCCCGCTAAATCAACCGCACCGTAGGTATAAAACCAATCTATAATTTGATAACCATTTTCTTCCAGCAAAGCCAGAGCAAGAGACTTCGTATAATAATGAATATGACCGACTTTTTTTCTAGTAGAAAGCAAGGCATTTGGACGCAAGACAGAAAAAACGGACAGGTCTAGGGGAATATGAAAGATTTTATATTGGGCTTTTTCTCTCATTTTCCTGACAAACTCAAAATTATTTTCAACATGCTCGATCACGTCTATCGCCATGATAAGGTCGAAAGATTTATCCTTTTCTTCAAACACATCTCCGAAGGTGAAAGTCAGAGTTTCATTTGGTGACCGTGCTTGGCATAATTCAAAAGCTTGCGGCGAGACTTCATAACCATAAAATCGGCAACCTTCAGGAAGATGACGTTTGAGTGCATATAGAATCCCACCAGCACCACAGCCAATTTCACATACAGAGTTTATATTTAACTGGTTATTTTCAATTAGTTTGTGAATTTGTTTAGCTTTCCATTCGGAATCTTCTATGTGCCAAGACGGATTATTTTCCAGATAGGTATTGTCGGTATAAATTGATGTCATTTTGACCTCATCAGTTATTAACTAATTTGAGATATTCATAATCGTATTACAAATTCTTTTTGCAGCCGAATGTTCAACAAGGCTTAAATAGGTTTTGTGTGCAGATATACTCATGTTTATTAGCTTGTTTCTATCATCAAAAAAAGTTTTAATAGTGTTATGCAATTCATTCTGAAAACTTGAGCGATCTAGCAAAATCCCATTCTCTCCATTAACAATATAACTAGGTTCGGGGCCCTGATGTTGTGACATATAATTATGAGTAATCGGGATCAAACTAAGAGACATATAATGTACAATGCTTAATCCAGCATTACCAGGATAACAACCTATTGAGCATTGGCGGGATATTTCTGCAATCTGCCGTTGGTCATATATCATGCCATGATAATGCAACCATCCTGCGCCTTGATAGCGTTCCAAAATAGAAGAATTTGTTCCATCACCAATCAAATGAACGCTTATATCTGTCCCTTCTGCATAAAGTTGACTTGCTACCTTCAGTAATTTCTCTATTCCACTGCCTTCTCTTAAACGACCAATAAACAAAATTCCGTGTTCATCTCCTGTTTTCTCATCGGAAGTAACTGGATATTCGTTAATAATAGAATTTTCAATGACTTTTAATTTATCGGGTGAAAATCCAAATGCTAAAAATGAATCTAAAACACTTTGCGTATAACATAAATAGGTTTTTGATAATTTAAGAATCAACCAATACAGAGATTTATAGAGCAGTCTTTTGTATCCTTTTAATTCGAGTTTCTTATATAAACCATGCCCGTGTGAATACACCGAAATTCCTAATATTTTCCCGACAACCAGTATTGTCCAAAAACTGACATAGCGCATATCTGCAAATGTAATCACTGCATCAGGTTTCAATTTCCATAGTTGTCTCAAGATGCCTGACTGATGCCGCAATGAATAGCGCTCTGATATTTTGTGAGCTGGAACTTCAATAAAGTTTATTTGAGGATATTGCTTAAAATCTATATCACCAAGCCCAACATTTGCAAAGGCATGTGATGAATGAATTATATAAAGTTTCACATATTGCGACAACTCAAGATAAACAGGTAGCCTGTAGTTTGTGATGACTGGTTGAACAATAACTAGGCGCACAAATCCTTCCTTACAAACGTATAATTACAATTTCCTTGATCATATACCTGGACATACCCTAAAGAAAGAAGTCCCATTATAGATTGTTTAATTCTTTCTTTATACTTCTTGTCAAGCGCATTGAAACATTCATCATATTCAACACATATCACCTTAATATTTAAATTGTCCTCTAAAATTGAATCTATAATTTTATACTCAGCCCCTTCTACATCTAGCTTTAACAAATCAAGCTTGGAATGCCCTAACGAGATCATAACATCTTTTAAGCGTCTCACTTTCACTTCTATAAACTCATCAGAGTTTTGTAAATTGAGCAATGAATGAGATACATGAGCAGGGTTTCTTGGAGTGTAAAACTTCAATACATCTTCTTTATCCCATAAACCAAAATCATAAAACTTATAATTTTCTATACTGCTTGTATGTTTTCTTACATACTCAATTGCTCTAGGTGTTGGATCAAAAGCAAATACATCACAGTCAAACTGATTAATAAGCTCAAGATCGAATGAAATATCTTCTCCACAACCAACGCAATAGCATACTGATTTCTCGTTAAACAAACTAACAGGGATAGCCCATCCACCATATTCTGTTCCTAACACCCGAATATCATTACTAGAATATACTTTGGTTAAAGTAAATCTTTCTATTGAAAGCATAAAAAACACTTTTGATTGAATTTTACGATAAATTCGCTTCAGAATATTCATTTTGACCTCCAAGTTGATTCCTGATAACTCACCATTTACTATAGAAACCAGGCAAGAATTTAATTTAAATTCATCTGCAATCAGTTAAGTAGCTAATTTTGCTGTCAGTATGTCACCAGCATAAAAAATAAGCATACTCTGACCACCATTAGTAACACCGGAAATCAATGAGTCATAAAGCAAGTATACAAATCACATCACAGAGAATCAGCAACTTATTGATTTATATTATTTTGTGTGACTTGTGGGTAATCGGGTTCCTCTGGCACATAAATTCTTCGATAATTTGGCATACAAACAGCCAATGCAGTACGTTACGGCGCAAAAACACACACCTACCCCCTACCTGACTACAAGCCAAGCTCTCTACACCATATTTCCAACACTAAAACAGCATATGGCATTAAAGAGACGTTAGGAGTAAAAGATCGGGTAGAGAATTTGGAATACGCTACAGCCGTACGTGGGTTTATAATTCCATGAGAAACTAAACTACCATCAATTAGCAAATGCCCATAATGCTTAAATAACATATTTTGCCAAGCTCTCACTGGTGGTGTAAATCCACGCTTAGGCCGCTGGAAAACAAAGTTGGGGACGATATCTTTTACAGCCTCTCTTAGCCAGTACTTTGGAGGTAAATTAATATCAGTCTCTGATTTACGTAACCCGATCACTGTTTCAACCAGTCTATGATCAACAAATGGCAGTCTTAGTTCGACTGAAGATGCCATGCTTAATCTGTCTCCTTGCGCCATGCCATTTTCGAGAAGGTAAGTTTTACAAATTAAATCTGTGATCAACAAATCGAAACTGTAGTCATTATTAACAGAATGGGCGTACAGTTCTTCTTCATTAAAGGATTTTAATAATCTATTGCCGCCTATGTTTTTTATTTCACTAATAATATTAGTATTCAGAAACGCAAGTTCGTAAAACAAAATGTTTTGGGGGCTGTCTAAACTTTTTTTCAATTTAGCATAAAAATTGATGCTCTCTTTTAGGCCAAAAAAATTATATACCCATTTCAATATATGGCGATTATCATATCTTTGAGGTAAGGCAAATTTGACGTAATCGAGTAAATTGGGTCTTGTACCGTTGAGTATCAAATTTTGCCGTTTTATATTCTCACTAACTGCTGTTTTTACCCAAGGATAACCCCAAAATAGCTCATCCCCACCTTGTCCCTGTAGTAGCACTTTGACGCCATTGTTATGAGTGCACTCACTAAGCGCATAATAGCCAAATGCAGCTATATCTGCAATAGGGTCGTCAGTCGCGTTTACTAAGAAAGGGAATTTTTCTAATAAATCTTGAGAACTTAATTCTATATCATGGAAAGGAATATCCAAAAAGTTTGCTAACTGCCTAGCATGATCTCTTTCATCTGTGTGTGGATAACCTTTATATCCTACAGTAAATGCATGTAGATCACCGTGATAATTCTTTTTTGCCAAACAGGCAATAACACTAGAATCGATACCACCGCTTAACGCAACACCAATAGGAACATCGGAGCGCATGATAATGCTGGACATTTCCTCTAACTGATGAGCTATATGAGTAATTGGATTTCCCGTAACTACAGGCGCATCCAGCATATTCCAATATGGCTTCTCAGCAAAACCATTTCTGTCAATAGTAATGTAGCAACCTGCGGGTAATTTACGTATACCCTTAATTGCGGTATATGGCTCGGGGATGTATTGGTATCCCAAGAAACGAATAATTGCAGTTAAATCTAACTCAGGAGAAACTATTGCACCTGACTTAACCAAAGCCCTTAGTTCTGATGAGAAATAAAGTCCATCAGAAGTCTCAGCAAGATACAGTGGTTTTTCTCCCATTCTATCACGCGCTATGAATAATTTTCCTTGCTTTATATCCCACAGCGCAAAGGCAAACATACCCCTCAAATAAGAAAGACAGCCTACACCATAATCTTCATAAAGATGAATGATTGTTTCGCAATCACTTCCAGTGTTGAAAGCATGTTTCTTCTCTAGTAAACATTTTAATTCAACATGGTTATAGATTTCTCCATTAGCAACTAAAACAATGGATTTATCCTCATTATATAACGGCTGCATACCCCCAGAGAGATCAATAATACTCAATCTATTCATGCATAATATAGCATTATTATCGTTAAACCAGCCAGAGCTATCTGGTCCCCTATGTTTCAAAGCAACTTGGATTTTTTTTACAATAAGCACATGCTTACTGGAAACTTCCTTATGACTGAAAAAACCTGATATTCCACACATGAACAATCAACTTTTAAGTTTGTGTTTAAAATAAAACAATATTGGAATTAGCGCAAGTCCCTGTGACAAAAGTGCTGTGTGTAATGGACTAGACGAAAGAAAATATGTGCTAAGCCCTACAGAAGCCGTAAAAGCACTTTTGTCCATAATGTTATTAAATCTTAGCGAGATACGAGTTAGAAATACAATTATCCATCCGACAATAATGCTCATAAAAAAAACGCCTAACAAACCAAAACTTGCATAAGAAAAAGCCACGTAGCCACTTTGAATTGAAGTAACGCTATCTACTGAATCAAAGCTTAGTCCTAAAAAGTGTTTGGCTACTTCTGTAGAAGACTCTTCAAATTTAAGGTCAAAAATAGTCGCTATCAGTCCAACATTATTGAAATATGTATAATCGTTGATTCTTGGATACAAATCAAGAAACAGTACTAACCCATCTGAGTTAGAGAAAAATACCCTATAGGCCAAGAGAGAAAATATAAATGAATATTTATCTACACTATGGAAAATTGATGAATACTGAAAGTATATCATTGCACTGATGGTAATTATCGTAACAGATAATGCTAGTATAAGATTTGACTTAAAGAAATTATAGTCGTATATACTTGACTTAACATGAATAGCAATTAATAGAGTCAACAGTGCATAATAAATTGTTCCTAATTTACTCATTTGTAGGGCACATAAAAAAAATACAGCCAGCGCGATGATCATATTTATGCTTTTCTTCACTCCCATTTCTTTCTTGATAAAAAATGTTGATACCAAAACTGAAAACAAGAAGACTGTTATGGAAAAGCGCGTGAAGCCTGTTAACTTTGACGATTCTGTTAGAATATATCTTAGTTCATTATAGGTGTATGGGCTATTAGAAATAAGATAATTAAAAAAATTTAATAAAGTTTGCGTAGTTCCAAAATATACAAAAACAAGTATATATAAAATACTAAACAAGATAACTCTAGAATTTTTGTACCCACTTGGAAAAAAATTTGGGGCTTGCACTGTTTGATTTTTCGATCTCAGATTTATGATATTGCCTATAATAAATCCAACTGCGATACCAATATAGCCTAATGCTAGGCAAATAAAATACATATTCTTGGATTCCTCAGAAGAATATGCCCATAGATTATTATTCTCAAACATCGGGAAAAAGAAGTATGGGAAAGCAGCATGGGGGCCAAACTGTAAACTAAAAAACAGAAAAAAATAGTCAATCACTGTAAAATGAGATTTCTTCCTGGATATAAGATAGACAAGTAGTAACAAAAAATAAAGCACAAATACTAGCAAAGATAACATGAGTTGCATAATACTAAAATCCTGTGCGCTTTCGTATCATTGAAAGGCTGGTTAGAGTAACAATAAAAGATAATAAGTATGAAATAGAAAGGCTGGCTGCTAGGCCATAGAGAGCATAGATTGGAACAGTTATCACTGATAGTATAAAGAATATAATCATCAGAAAGATTTCAATTCGAGATGATATTTGAGGATTCCCAATCCCTCGCAAACACTCATTCAGCACACTGCAAGAAGCCATAAAAAACGCACCTATCAACAAGATTTGAGAAATTAAAATGGCTTCTCTAAATTCTTCACCAAAAAATAGTGGTACTAACAATGGTACACTGAAAACCAATACTAGCACCAAACCTAGAGAAATTAGCATAGTGCTAATCAACGCCTTTTGCAGCAAGGCATATTGACGTTGTTGATTCGTTTCTCTACTAATTACCGGATAAATGATGCTTGAGACACTCACCGAGATAAACATCGGTAAGTTCACAAATGCCTGAGCAACCACATAAATACCAAGACTTGCCGGTGACAAGAAAAAACCAGCGACTAGCTGATCTAAACGTAGCGTTGTTAAGGGCGAGAAAGAACCGATAAACCCTTTTAGCGCAAAGTTCAATATTTCTTTCTGTTCCGTATCAGTTGTTTTCATAGTGGGCTGCCAAATACCTTTCACGCTAATAAATAAGGTAAGCAAACCAAGCAAGAAATTAATTATAATCCACATCAAAATAATAGAAGTCAGTGTCACTGAATTGGCAAAATAAGCTATTAACAAGACCATTGCATAGATAAATAAAGGTAACAATCTAAAAATATTGAATAATGAAAATTTATGTAGCCCTTGCAATAGCGCTTGTCCATATTGTTGCGCAAATAATCCTGGAATTATCAATACTAAGAAATAAAATAAATCTTCCTGAAAGTTATAATAAACCATATAAACGTGCAGGCTTATATAAGTTAGCAGCACACCCAGCAACAGTTGAATGCCTATTATAATTTTAATTTCATTGATAACTTCATGTGCGGTATTCGCATCTTTCGCTACAAAGTGAATGACTGAACGTGGCAAGCCAAGCAATACAATTTGTGAAATAATAGTAGGAAAAAGCATTAGCAAGGCTAAATGACCACGCCCTTCTGGTCCCAAACTTCTTGCTGCAATGATACCGGTAAGAATCAGCAAGGTTTGCCCGCTTAATGTGGTTATTGTAGATACAATGACATTATGCTTAAGGGGTGAAATTTTATTCAGAAAATTCATAATTTAGAGCCATAAACCATTTTTTATCATGATTTTTGTGGCGGAAGAAACTTTTTCCTGAATATAATCAATATCTCTGATAAATAATAGATTTCCAGAGGTTTGGTTCTTTGATGATGATTCTGTTAATTTTCTAGTTAGTGGATTATAACTGTAAGAGTTAAAACCAAAATTTTCTAAAATACTTATTATGTCTGAATCTATAAACCCATAAATTCTACCAGAAGCATTTAATTCTATAATAATAGATTTAAGTGAAGGCTTATTTAATGTTTCTTTACTACCATTAATAACTGGAAATTCATACCCCTCTACGTCTATCTTCAAAATAGAAGGATATTTATCTTTCATGATCTCATCAAGAGCATAAACCTTTACTTTAATAGAATCATTAGATTGTACATTTTGTTTGATAACGTGATTAGTTGTATCATGTGAACTCGTAAATAGTAAAACATCTTCTTTGTCAGCAAGCCCTATATTAAAGCATTGAACCCTATCATTCAACTTATTGATATATATATTATTTTGCAATCTAGCATAAGTTGAAGGAATAGGCTCAAAACAATAGCCTTGTGCTTTTTTTACCGCACATGCCAATATAGTATAGGCTCCAGCATTTGCACCTATATCAACAAATAAATCATCTTCTGTTACCGAATGAAGCACATACATCATATCGGTAAACTCCTGCAATCCACAGTAAATATTTTGTGTTAATCCTGTTTCGCCATGCCTAACAATAAATTTAGAATCCTGTAACCAAGTATATACAAATTCACCAGGGATAATTCTGCTACCAACCTGCCATCTACAAAATTTTATTATTGCAGATAATCTATTGTTCCGATTCAAAGGGTGCTGAAGAATAAATTTAAACGTATGGTAGATTGACATTTTAGATTCCATAAATTTTGTGTGTTGTACAATTAGAGCTTACAAACACAGCAATAAGGTAAACTCGGCAAGGTACGGGTTATCACCGCGCTCATGATAACGCCCGCCACCGCAACCCAAGCCACGCACAAAAAAGGCAATGAGGATTTTCCTGCCCGTGCCGCTGGTGAGTTTTCGCCAGACAAACGCGAGTTGTTTCATGGATTGCCCGTTTCCTGCAAAATCTCCCGCACTTTGTCTGGCGACAGTTGGGCAATGCTTGCAATTACCTCAAGTGCCATGCCTTGTTGATGGGCAAGCAGGATGGTTTGGCGCTTGGTTTGATAAATATCTTGTCTATTCCTGCTCACAATCATTATTCGTAATGACCTTTATAGGATGAAATATCAACAACTTTCTCTGTTTCGTAAACGGTGTAAATTATTCTGTCTTTATGATTAACACGCCGACTATAGACTTCTTTATCAAAATTTTTTGTAACTACCTACCCCAAAAAAAATTTACCGCAGAGACGCAGAGGACGCAGAGGACGCAGAGGACGCAGAGGACGCAGAGGACGCAGAGGACGCAGAGGACGCAAAGACAACAAATTCACTTTGAGGTTTTTCTCTGCGTACTTTGCGCCTCTGCGGTGAATATTGGTTTTACAAGCAGGCAGTTACAATGTTTTAATCGTTTAGGTTTGCCAATGCCATCTCTGGGGTCAGTCGCAATGGCTCTCACTAAATCAAAACATTTAAGATAATCTTGCTTGGAATGCTGCCTGAACCATTTTAGGCCATCTTCTGCATTCGGTAAAATGTTAATCTTGTAAGTCATCAAAAACCTCGTTGATGCGCTTACCTTGCGTCGTTATGCCTTGCTCACGTTGTTGATGCCCGGCCAATAAGGCGGCTAGGGATTCTTTGTCACTCAATAATTGAACTTGTTGTCTTGGGTTTCCTAATTACTTTCGCTCTCCAAGATTTCCAGAATCGTAATGTCGGTCAACAACAGTTCAGATAAAAAGCCTTCCAGAATCCCGAAATTGGCTTTGCTTCTGAAAATCTTTCTTATGGCCCAGTCGAAGCTGATAAGTTTTCTGCTCATATCGTTCCCGCTGCCTGAAAAATGGCTCGTAATTCATTAAGCCTTATCTTTTCGTTGCCCACCATTTTATGCTACAAAATGGGTGAGTTTTTTATAATGCCTTTATTTGAGAAATCGGGCATTCCGTATGAATTAAATCACCACTGCGTTGTAATACAAAATAGCCGCGTTCTAAGGCTTCTTTTTTGGTGTCATCATTGATATAAAAACTCGCTAATGCGCCATAGAGTTTGTAATCTTTATAAATAGGAAATAGCAACTTAAAATTCCCCATTTTTCTATCTAATTTATTCAAATCATTGCTGTGTGCTTTATATTTGACTTCAATAATCGCAATGGTATCGCCATTGGTTAAAAACAAATCATATTCCTCTTGTACCGCATGACGATGTTTCTGCATGTTTCTGGTAACATCATCAAAATAAATGCTGCCTAAACGCGGTTCATTTGCTAAACTATTGAAAAAGAACTCCTCTGCAACATCGCCTTGATTGCGCGTCACATTGCCTAAATAAATACCCATTCTTTCCAATTTCTCATCGGTCTTCTTCATTTGTTCATCTGTTTTTTTTATTTGCTCGTCAGTGTGTTTCTGTGAAACTGCGAGAGAAGCCACCAAAGCCTTCAATTCATCGTCTGTCATAATTAACCTCCTAATTTGATTAGCTCGCGTAGGATGCGGTGAGATACAAACTGCATCAAAAGTAACTGCCCACCTATAAAACCGATATTCACCGCAGAGGCACAGAGTACGCAGAGTTAAGCCGCAAAGCGAATTTATTGTCTTTGCGCCCTTTGTGTCTCTGCGGTAAATTTTTTTGGGGCAGGCTACCCTAAAAATGCGGTGAAGTACGAATCACATCAATCACATTTTTCGACGCGGTTGGCAAAAAGACGCGCTTGCCGCATCCTACCGTATTCCTGTATTCGCACACGCTCTCAAAACCCCAAGCGTTGCTTAACAATGCCAAATAGCGTGATATTCTGTAACGAGATAGAGATTGCCGTACCTATGACAGCCATCAAGGCCCCATAAGGCAATTAAGATTTGGTAGTCAGTATTTAGGTGGTGATAAATGATACCATACCAAATTTTGAACAGAGAATAGGTTAATAGTATGCAATACTCAAAGACATTATAGCAAATGGCTCGTTATGTTTTTTCTTCTTATTTGTCTTCGAACTCTAACCACTTTATAGGATTATGACTATACTTCTTTACGCTCAATACGCATTCTTATGGACAAATCCACGTAGTGTCGTGAGAAAAACAATCTTCAGGTCTAGCCACAAAGACCAGTTGCAAATATACAATAAATCGTACTGTACCCGCCTTAACATTTTTTCCTCAGTATCAATTTCTCCACGCCAGCCATTGATTTGGGCCAAACCAGTGATGCCTGGTTTAACCTTGTGGCGCAGCATATAGCCTTTTATTTTATAACGGTACTCTTCGTTCATTGCAACTGCATGGGGGCGAGGTCCGACAACAGACATTCTGCCTTGTAATACATTGAAAAATTGCGGTAATTCATCTAATGAGGTGCGCCGCAGAAAAACACCGAAGCGAGTCACTCGGCTGTCGTTTTTACGGGCTGGAGTAAAATTTGCACCATCCTCGCAGACAGTCATGGTACGGAATTTCCATATCCATATTTCTTTACCATCGAGTCCGTAACGGCGCTGTTTGAAAATCACTGGGCCTGGCGAAGAAAACTTAATGGCAAATGCAATCAAGAGCATCGGCACCGCAATCAGTAACAAGATCAACGAAGCTAAAATAAAATCTTCTACTTTTTTTAGGGTGTCGTTGAAACCCTGGCACGGATGCTCAAAAATGCTCGTATTGGGAATACCGCCAACTGTTTCCCAATGCACTCCTAAGGGATCGAAGCGTGCCAAGTCAGGCACCAAACAAACGGCAGTGGTGTTCGCCAAGCCCTTTGGTGTACTTTCAGTGAGATCGTCTGGTAGAACCATAGGACAAACTCCAGCGATAGTGCAATAATCTGGATGTTGCCCAAGCGAGGTAAGAGTGCCAGCAGCGTTTCGTTTTGACGGATGGGGTGTCTCATGTGGGCAACTCATAAGGTTTGCATCTCGACTAATGCGCTTCCGACAAAGCATCTACCGCTAGGTATGTTTAGATTTCCCTAGCACAGTTCATTGTTAGTGAGGATAATTTGGACTTATGGACTTATGGACTTATGGACTTATGGACTTATGGACTTATGGACTTATGGACTTATGGACTTATGGACTTATGCAGAAACCTTGTTATCCAACACTGTAACGCAATACTAACCGACCTCAATGGGCTAGTCAATGCAAATATCTCGCTTTTATGATTCTAGACACGACAGGCCGGATCGTCTTTTTTGGTACGTGGTAGTTCTGATCGTCAGCTTACCTTTACCTTGGGGCAGCAATACCCCTTGGGCCTGCAACCTCATGCTGATTGGCATTTTTCTGCTTGCTATGACTTGGCTGTGGCAGTTCTGGCAAGGACGGACGGACTTCACGCCAGCCTTTCGGCATAGCATTCCGATACTTGCACTTTGGGCGCTGTGGTTGGCTTACTTGTTGTTGCAAATTATCCCGTTGCCGATGGCTTGGCTTGAACTGTTGTCGCCGCAGGCAGCCCAATGGCATCGTTTAGCTGATCCAGACACGGGCTGGGCAGCTTTGTCGCTGGATTGGCAGGCGAGTTATGCTGGTCTTCTCACAAGCTTGGCTTATGTGCTGTTGTTTTGCCTAATTTTGCTGACGGTTCGAGGGCAACGCCAGCTCCGCTGGTTGGCTTATGCCCTGTTATTCAGCGGGGTGTTCCAGGCGGTCTATGGCAGTCTTATGACGCTTTCCGGCCTAGAAATAGGCTTTATCTATGAAAAGCAACACTATCAAGGGGTAGCAACCGGCACTTTCGTCAACCGCAATCACCTAGCCGGTTATCTGGTCATGTGCTTAGCTATCGGTATTGGCTTGTTGTTGGCGCAGTTGCGTGATACTGAATTGACTCACTGGCGGCAAGTGTTGCGTCATCTGCTGGAATGGATATTCAGTGCTAAGATGTTGCTGCGTCTGAGTTTGGTCTTGATGGTCATAGGCTTAGTATTGACGCATTCCCGCATGGGGAATGTCAGTTTCTTTTCAGCTCTGTTTGTCGCTTCGCTGTTGGGAATCGCCTTTCTTCGCCATGCGCCGCGTGCTGCCGTGACCTTGTTAGTGACTTTGATTGTGATTGATGTCTTGATTGTTGGTACTTGGTTTGGCCTTGAGGAAGTGGCACAACGTCTGGAACAGACCAGCCTAGAGCGAGAAAACCGTGATGAGGTCGCTCAAGCCAGCCTGGATTATTGGGCAGATTACTTGCTGACCGGTTCCGGTTTAGGGAGTTATTACTCGGTCTTTCCGTCTTATCAGCCAGAGACCGTCGGAGAGTTTTATGACCACGCGCATAACGACTATCTGGAATTCGCCACGGAAACTGGTGTAGTGGGGATTGGTTTGTTGGGCGTAGCGGTATTGGCGACGTTGATTCGTGTTTTGGGCACACTCTACCGGCGACAGATGCCTTTGTATCGGGGTATGGCGTTTACCGTGAGTATGGCGATTATTGCGCTGTTGATTCACAGCATAGTGGATTTCAATTTGCAAATTCCCGCCAATGCCGCGACCTTTATGGTGTTGCTGGCGTTGGGATGGACGGTTAGTTATTTGCCCAGTCGGCAAGAAGCCTCCTCTCGGCTTGTCACAAAACAGCACACATCTCGCCGACGTTTTATTCTGCCACTGGTGGGGATAGTGGGGCTTGCGATTTTGGCGGTGTTCTCGGCACGTCTGGGGTTGGCGCATTTTTACTACCAAGAAGCGCGTGCGTACCTCAGAACCCCTGCCGAACAGCAAATCACGGAAGAGCAATGGCAGGCAAGCCGTCATGCGGCCATTCGGGGATTGGCAATCAATCCCCAGACGCTCACTTTATACGAACACTTGGGTATGTTGCACACACTTCGTCCACAGGCGGAAGATCGTCGCTTAGCCACCCATTATTTTCACCAAGCACTCGTCTTACGGCCAGTCTCGCCCGCCGCTTGGGCCGGACTGCTGTTTGCCAAAGCTAAATTACGAGAATTTGATGCTCAGTTCGAGCAGGCTCTGCGCCAGACTGCCAACGCGCCGCCCTGGCTGACCTATGCGCGACAAGCAGTGATGGAAGCTGGTTTAGAAGGGTGGTTCAAGCTCTCCGCCAAGAGTAAAGCGCTGGTGGTAGAGACTTTGGAGGCAGGATTGGCGTCAACCTCGCACCAGGCGAGCATCGCGGCAGTGGAGCGTATTTTGTGGGAAAGTCGTTATCGTCTGGCTTTATGCCGTTATCAGCCTTTGCCTGAACGCTTGCAAACCTTTTGCGTGACTCCGCCCCCCGCCCCTCTAGGGAGCGGGAAACGGTAGGAGCGCTTACCGGGTATTTGGAGAACTTGGCGAGGTCGCCTGAGGTGGTATCCTGATCCTGAGATTATCTCTGATATTCAGTACTCCACTAGCCCCTTCCCCTTGCTCAATAAGGTTAGCAATTGCAGCGGCAGCCCTTGGGCCTAGTATCTGAGAGATTTGTGCGATACTTATCGGTGCTGCACCTCCCGTTGTCCCAATTAAGACTGCTTGGCCTTGACCGATTATCTGTACTGCGGATCGACGAGTTCCCTGAGAAACAGTATTCCGACCAATCTGGACAGCCCCCTCAAGCACAATCATCGCCAGTTGTCCGCTTTCATTAAGAGTAAACATGATTTTTGTTCCCAGTGGAATCAGTTCTTGACCCTGGAAGTCAATGGTGATGTTGCCCTCACCACGCTCACCCATCTCGCCGCTGGAGTAACGCAGTGGGCCAGCGACAACTTCATATTTCGCCCGGTCTTTGCCAGCACTGCTAGGCGTCACGCTGAATTGGTAACTGGAAATTTTGAATTCGCTGTGATCATCGAGGAGTTCCCACACAGTTCCGTCCAAAAATACCAACACTACAGCGCCACCTTCCCCAGTTTTAACTCGTTCCCCAGCGTAAACAGGCGCACCTTGCGTCAGTTGGCGTTTATCTCCGTCAGGTGAAATGGCGTGAACATCTCCCTGAATCAGGCTTACGCTCGCAACAGCCTCTGCCTTTTCTGCTACCGCAGCTACACTCGCAAGCGGAACAACAGAGATAAGCAGAAATAAAATACTTCCGAATAACAGATTGATATGTTTCATAATGGCCTCCTCAACTTCAATTTGACATGACTATAGATTCCACTGCTCTTGCGTAATGGCCGCAGGTGTCGTGCTGACCATTTTCCAAGCCAACTCTGGCCCCACGATTTGTGTGGCCGCTTTCCAACCATTCGCTAAATTGGGTGGGCGGTACTCCAGATTATGCGAATCGCTGGCAATTACATCCACCCAACCCTGTTCCAGCAATTCACGGGCGCGTTGGCAGATGAGTGCCTTGAAATCACCAGCCAGCGAGGCGGCGGTGAGCTGAAGCATGCAACCGGCTTCAACAAAGGGATAAATTTTGCGCAAATCGCGCAGCACATCACCATTTCTTTCAGGATGCGCAATCATTGGGCGAATCTTGCGGTCGAGTAGCCAACGCACCAGCCTATCGCTCCCTGGCGGAATATGACCGTGTGGCAATTCCAGCAGTAAAATCTGGTAATCATCCAATCTGCCGAGAAAAGGAATCTGGTCTTGTTCGATCATGGACAAAATTCGGATATCAATCCGCACTTCCGCCGCCATGCCGACTAGCAGAGGCAGGTTTTCCGCTGCCAATGCTTGTTTGAATGCCAGCCAAGCTACCCGGATGTTTTCGCGCTGGTTGTCGTAGCGTCCTGGGTGAATATGTGGCGTAACCACGATTTTCTTGATGCCGTCAGCCAAGGCGAAACGAGCTAACGCCAAGGATTGCGCCATCGTTTGCGCACCATCATCTAGGCTGGGCAGCAAATGACAGTGGATATCAATCATGAGCGGTTCTCGCCCTCAAGACTCATATTTATAATGTCCGTAGTAGGCTTGGTGGTAATAGCTATATTTATTGTAATATTCTGGCGATTTGTTCAGATTCACTTGATTCAGAACCACACCTAACACTGGCGCATTGACCTGCTGTAAGCGTTTCAAACCAGCTTGCACTATTTGATAGGGCGTATGATCGGCCTTGACCACATAAACCAACGCGCTAGCATAGCGGGAGAGAATCAGGGCATCGCTGACCGCATGGATGGGCGGGCCATCTATCACGATTTGCTCGTATTGCTCTGCCAGCAAGGCCAGGATTTCCTGGAAACGCTTAGACGATAATAATTCCAGCGGATTGGGTGGAACGAGACCCGCTGGCAGCAAATCAATTTTGGCTTCTTCGAGCGGGTGAATACATTCGGCCAAGGATTTGCTGCCAACCGCTAATTCAGAAAGCCCAGGCAAATGCCCGGTAAAACCAAAAACCTTGTGTACCGATGGTCTGCGCATATCGGCATCAAGCAACAGGGTTTTTTTCATCTGACCTAGGGCAAATGCTTGGTTCACGGAAAACGTGGTCTTGCCTTCACCGGGCACCGAGGAAGTGACGACCAGTATTTTATGCGGGCTGTCCAGACTTGATAACATGATACCGGTGCGGATAGTGCGGATGGATTCGGCAAATTGAGATTTCTCATCTTCCAAGAACATGCGCTGGGGCTTGTAGCGTTCTTTCTTGCTGACTTTTAGAGTCGGCAGCACACCAAGCAGAGTCATACCCAGTTTTTGTTCTACGTCCTCGCTGGTTTTAAGGGTGTTGTCCAGATGTTCAAGCAGGAAAGCCAGCATGGTCGAAAACATCAAGCCCAGTACCAGCGCAATTGCCACAATCAGGTTTTTCTTCGGCTTGGCTGGTGCGCTACTCACCACCGCCGGGTCTACCACCCGCCCGACCGTGGATTGATTAGTTTGCGAAACATCAGTTTCCTTAAAGCGGGTCAAAAATAGTTGATAGAGTTGCCGGTTGCTTTCTACATCGCGCTTGAGCGCCTCTAGTCCATATTCCTTGCCACCGATATTTTGCACTTTACTTTCAGCCTCGCGCAGACTGGCTTGCAAGGTTGCGACCGTGGAACGGGCAGCTTCATAGTCCTTTTGAATGCCATCTATGACTAGGCGGATTTGGCGCATGGTGTTCGCTCGCGCACTGTCCAATTCCGTCTGGGCTGCCGCCATTTTCGGATGTTTTTCGCCGTATTGCTGGGCCAGTTCAGCGACCCGGCGTTCGAGTTGAAGTTCGGTTCCTTTTAGCGTCTGTACTAGCGGATGACTGAGTACCGCCGGAGTGGACTCATAATTACGAGCTTTCACCCCTTGTACTTGGCGGTACGCACTGCTGGCCTGGGACAAGCGGGACTGGGCCTCAGTCAAACTTTTGGTGATTTCACCGATTTGCGCGGCAGCAATGGTCTTAACCCCAGCGACATCCACCAGACCATGTTTTTCCAGATAATCCTGCAAAGTTCTTTCCGATTTCTCCAGATTTTGACGTAGCCCTGCCAGCCGTTCGGTTAACCAATCGCTCGCTTTCTGGGTCATTTGCAGGCGCGCTTCAAGATCGTTTTCGATATACACGTCAGCCAAGACATTTGGCACCTTCGCCGCCAGCTCAGGATCTGCTGACTTAAAGCTGATATGAACCAGTTGGCTATTGCGTTGCAGGGCAATTTCAAGATTACCGAGAAAGCTATTGAGTACACTTTCTTGCAATTGCGCTGGCGAAGGCTCAGATTTTTCGGGCAGCCAAGAAGCTGGCAACCATTCGCGCCAGTTCCAGTGAATACCAAGCGGCCCAGGGCGTTCCAGGCTGGGATCGTATTCGGAATGCTTAATAAGTTGAAGTTGGTTCACCACCCGCTGGGCAATCGCACGGGATTTCATGATTTCCAGTTGGGTTTGGAAATACTCCCGATTGGCACCGGCTAGACCGTAAACCTCTTCGATGGAGACGATTTTAGCTGCACTGGATTCGATCAGCAAAGCGGTCGTGGAACGATAAATTGGCGTCAGGGAATAGCTCACCAGTGCCGCGAGCAGACCAATCAACAGAGTCAGGCGAATAATCTGAAACTTGCGCTTGCGGAAAATTGCCCAATACAGGCGCAGATCGATTTCGTCTTCCGCCCGATCTTGCTCAATAGGAAAAGCTCTGCCGGAAAGAGCGGGATTATTTACTTGTGTGAGCGGGTTCAAAAAAAGCTTTCTCCGATTTCAATAATATCACCGGGCAAAACCGCGTCGTCCATCGTCACCGCAACTGACGTGCGTTCTTGCAGGGCCTCGCGGGTAATTGTTATTTTTTTCTCAGACGCATATTCGCTCAGTCCGCCTGCCAAGGACACTGCTTTGCGTACCGTCAATCCCGGCACGAAAGGATAAGCGCCCGGTGTTTTTACTTCGCCATTAACGAAGAACTGGCGGTATTGATGCACTGTGACTGTGACCTTGGGATCAATCAGATAGCCCGCCGCCAATCCCTGAGTGATGATTTTCTGCGCTTCGCCAATGGTCAAGCCAGTCAATTTGACCTCACCGAGAAATGGGTAGGCAACTGTTCCGGCATCGGTAAGGCGCACATCCATACTCAGCTCAGGCTCGCCAAGCACCTGAATTTTAATTGAATCTCCGCTGTCTAAACGGTAATTTGACAAAAATTCCCGTTCTCCCATCGGCTCGGCAACCACTGCCTGCAAGGCGAGAAACAGCAAACAGAAACCGCTCAGGCAACGATAAAAGTTTCGTGCCTCGAAAATATGAGAAATCTGTTTCATCGCAGGCTCCTGTCAGTTTATTTGGAAGATAAAACGGATGCCGGGTTACTTCGGCATTCATTCTTTGGCAAAAGCACAGCGTTTCGGCAAACTCGGCGTATGCACAATAGAACTAATACTCAATTTTAGCATACATGAAAAGGATGCTTCTGTCGTAGTCTTTGGCTATGACAGAAGAATCTCTTTTGCTAAAACTGGCCTCGCCGCCGAATTTAAGCCACTGAGCATACGCATATTCAAGACCGAGTGAATAGTTCCAAAATTTGTCATCACGTTGGTATCCGCCATACTCCAGATCAGAATACATCGTCTTCAAACTGGAATGGATGCGTGGAGTCCAATCGTGATTCCAGGAAACCCCGTAATCGGTAGCCAAATTATAATTGCCTAGGCCAGTCGAATCATCAGCGTGTCGTGCGGTATAGACATCAAAACGATCACGTTCTACCGGCTGCCAACGGGCTTCTAAACGCCAATCTAGACCAGAAAAATCCTCCATACCAGCGGCATCGAATTTCTTAGAGGTGTAACCGAGTTTAGCAATACCCGTGGTCTTAGCCGTCGCATTCCAGATTACCCCGCCCCTCAAGTGATACGCCTGATTATCGCGGGTGGAGGTATCCAACCGGAAATCAGTGTCCGCATAGCGGCCTTCGACAAACACCTCAGTCTTGGGCTGGAGACGATGAAAAAAGGCTGCCCCTATCTCTGCTGTATTCTTGTCCTCGGTTTTTTCGGTCAGCAAAAACTGGTCATAACGCTTAGTGTGATAGGCGGCGTCCACTTCGATACGCCCCCTGGCCTCTTCCCGCCCATAGCGAAAAGTCCCCTTGACGCCAGTGTTGTTCCAGGTATCTGGCTCTGTCCCTAATCCACGATCAACGCCACCCCTAGGATCATGTCCCCTGTCGTACTCGGCCTGAACTTTCAGGCCCACGCGCCGGGAAAGTGTCCAATCGCCGCCAGCCTGAAGTTGACCATCCAGATAATTATCATCCGCGCTATCAAAATAAGTACCGTTTTTCAAGCCAGATTGTAGATGGTAGGTCGCATTTTGTGACTTCCGTGCGACGAGTTTGCCACTTGCCGCAAGCGTGGCAAACCCAGAACTCATCTCATTGCCATCGCTCAACAGCAGATTATCGTCATGCCCTAACTCCACCGTTGTTTGGGGATAGAGTTCGACCCCTTCACCAAGCTGGATAGCCCGAGCCTGGCTTGCCGGTTCTGCCTGAACGTACCCGTTCCCAGCCATGGCAGCAATACAACACAATGAAAGATAAGAGGTTTTATTTAGCATTTTGGTTATCTCCACAAGGTTTTTGTGTCCTGATGAGTTTAGACTAGGCAATGTCACATTTTACATAATATCCGTTGTGCCAGTAAATCTCAATTTAATTCCCTGCAAGAGGTGAAAGCCTTGGGGATTAGCCATTTATTTGTGCTGACCACCCGCACCGCCCACTGGTTTTTGGAACGCGGTTTTCAAGCGGCTGACCCAGAGGCGCTCCCAATGGCGCGCCGTGAGTTGTATAACTACCAGCGCCAGTCCAAGGTATTTATCAAAGCCTTGTACCCGTTGGAAGTCCATGAGCCGGGTTAAGCCGCAGGCTTGAGATAGGGTTTGGCTAAATCCCGCACGCGCCTGACTTGGCAATCGTTGGTTAGGCGTAGTAATTCTTGGAAAAACGACAAGGTCTCGGTACTGGCTTGGGCGATCAGGGTGTTGACCAGGATTTGTAAGGCGTCGATGTCGCCTTGGCTGGCGAGTTCATAAATCTGGCGGGCTATTTCAGGCGCGGGGCCAGCTTGCATGGCGAGCGCCAACGGCGGGGTTGACTGGCTGTCGTTAAAATGATAATGCCAGGTCAGGCGCAAGTGTTTGCGTAAACACTCAAACAATTGCTCGGACACCGATGAAAATACCAGTTGGTCGTGAAAACCGCTGGCTTGGCCTTCTTGGTTAAAGGCAATGAAAATCGCGTGTTGCATCGGTCTGAGCATTTGTAATTGTTCCACCAACGGCAGCAGTCCCGCACTGTGGTCTAAATCCACCAATACCAAGTCTGGATGCCAGTGCGTGAGTTTCTCGAACGGGTCAGCGGCCTGTTGATCGAGGTGACGCAATTCAAAACCCAGCGGTGACAGCAGTTCATTCAGCAGCGCTTGGCGGCTGGGATTTGGCACCAGCAACAACAGTTTGCGGCGGCGTCCCTGATAACCTTGCAACACCCAGTGACTGGCGTTTTCCTGTTGATCCTGGGGCGGGCTGAGGTCTTCCAGCGGGATTTGAAACCAGAACACGCTGCCTTTGCCGGGTTGACTCTTGACTTGCAGTTTGCCGCCGAGGATTTCAACAAAGCGCTGACTCACGCTCAGCCCCACCCCGGCTCCTTGCGTGATATAGCCTTCTTTGCCCAGTTGTTGGAACGGTTGGAAAATTTTTTCCAGGTGTTCGGCAGCAATCCCTACCCCGGTGTCATGTACCAGAAACCGCGCCCAGCCGTCGCGGTAATCCACTTGAAAAGTCAATTCGCCTCGCTCGGTGAATTTAATGGCATTGCCCAGCAGATTCAGCAGAATTTGACACAGGCGTTTGTCGTCTACCCGCACTAGGCTTGGTAAGGGCGACAAGGCGACAAAGCTGAATTTAAGCTGTTTTTCGGCGGCGCGTGTTTGAATCGGCTCGATGAGCGTGTGCAGAAAAGGCAGCCAGGCAATCTCGTTGAGCATGGGCGCGGCGCGGGTGCTGAGGCGGGACAATTCGATGAGATCGTTAAACAAGGCTAAAAGCTGTTGCGCGGAATTTTCGATTACCCGCAGCGCGTCTTGCTGGCGGGGATTGAGGTTAGCGTCTTGCTTGAGCAATTGACTGAAACCGACAATGCCATTCACCGGGGTACGGATTTCATGGCTCATGCTGGCCAGAAATTCACTTTTCACCCGGTGCGCGGCTTCGAGTTCTTGCTTGGCTTCGGCCAGTTCAGCCAAGTTTTGGCGCAGGCGTTGTGCGTATTGATCTTTTTCGGCGTTGGAATGATGCAACTCTGCGTTGTAACGCATGATGTCTTCATAGGACTGTTGCAAGATATTACTTTGTTCGCGCAGACGCTGGTGGCTGTCGTGCAGACGCTGCTCACTGTGTTGGCGCGCCGTTTCAGTCCGCCGCATCAGTCCCAGCACCAGCAGGGTAAATAATAAAAAACCGCTATAAATCAGTAAGGTATTAACGCGAACCTGCGCCAGCAAATGCTTGGCAAAGGTGTCGTCAGGGTCTTGCCAAGCCAAGGCCACCAGTTCCCAGGTGGTGTCTGGCACCGACAACTTCGCCAGCACCTTACTGGCCGCCGGATCGCGTTGCAGTGATTGACCATGCTGGGCGAACAAGGGCCAGCCCTGCGCATTTTTGAGCGCCGCCAGGGTTGCCAAGTCGAGGCTACTGGTCTCAATCGTCTGTACCGGCGTGGTTTGTTGTAACAAAATCAAATAACCGCCCCATTCTCCTTGACGGAGCGAATGATGCAGTTCGCTGGCGGGAAAATTCAGCAGCAGCAAACCCGCATCGCCCGTTTGGCCCGTCGCGGTGGCTGAACCAGGCCAGGGCACAATCAGGTCAAAATGCCCATACTGCGCCGTGTTTGCACCATGCAGCCGCAACGGCGATGGCCGACCGCTGCGCACGTAGTCATCCAGACTGGTCTGGCAAGGTTTTTCCGGCAGGGTTTGGGACTGGATGGTCAACAGCGGCTTGCCCTGTGGGTTAGCCAGCACAGCCGCCTGCATGGCGGGGAAATGTGCCCGCAAAGCGGCGTGTAAGCGCTCGCGTAAGGTGGCTGGTGCAGGACGTTGCGAAAGTTGCTGGAGCAGCGCCGCTTGTTCGAGGACAAAGGCCCGCGCCTGTGCCTGCAATAACTGGGTGTGCGAGAGCAACTCATGTTGCGTCACCACCAAGGTGCGCGCCGCAATCGCCCGCTGGATTTCTTGTTCATAGTAGTGAAAATGCTGGTCATACCACAGCAAAGTCGCCCCGATAAGCAACAACAGAAACAACGCAAATAGACTTGAATAAGAGACCGTCAATTTCATCACACAGAACCAGTGGGCGGCGCAAAGGCCCGAAAAGTCAAGCATAACAGAATTAACCCAGAAATCCCGTGAGGTTGGCGATGCACTGCGAAACTAGAGTAAACTATGCGCCCTGCTTGACTGAACGCCTGATCGACTATCCATGCTTAATCCGACACTGAATCCCGACCACTTACGCCACGACTGGATGCAGGCCGAGGTATTGGCCTTATTTGAGTTGCCTTTGACAAGCTTGATTTATCAAGCGCAAACCGCACACCGCCATTATTTTGATCCGGCTGAGGTGCAGCTTAGCACCCTGCTGAATATCAAAAATGGCGGCTGCCCAGAAGATTGCGGTTACTGCCCACAAAGTCGGCGTTATGAGACCGATGTGCCAAACGAGCCGCTGATGGACACCGCCAGCGTGGTCGCCGCCGCCCAAGTGGCGAAGGCTGAAGGGGCCAGCCGTTTTTGTATGGGGGCGGCTTGGCGGCGGCCTAAACCCCGCGATTTCGCTCAGATCATCGAGATCGTCAAGGCGGTGAAAGCCCTGGAATTAGAAACCTGCATGACCTTGGGGATGCTCAGCGCTGAACAAGCGCAGACCTTGCAGGCCGCCGGTTTGGATTATTACAACCACAATCTGGACACCTCAGAAGCCTATTACCCCCGGATTATCAGCACCCGCGATTATCAGGATCGACTGGACACCCTGGAACAGGTGCGTGCCGCTGGCTTAAAAGTCTGCTGCGGCGGGATTATTGGCCTGGGCGAAGCGCGCCATGACCGCGCCGCGTTGCTGGTGACTTTGGCTAATTTACCGGCCCATCCTGACAGCGTGCCGATCAACCAGTTGGTGAAAATCGCAGGCACGCCCTTGGCTGACGCTGAGGCGCTAGACCCGTTTGAAATCGTGCGCTGTGTCGCCGTGGCGCGGATCATGATGCCCGCCTCGCGGGTGCGCTTGTCGGCGGGACGCGACACGATGGATGATGCGCTGCAAGCCTTGTGCTTTCTGGCGGGAGCCAACTCGATTTTTTATGGCGACAAATTGCTGACCACCGGCAATCCTGCCGCCGCCCATGACCGCCAGCTACTCGATAGATTGGGGATGCGGGCGAGTTAAACGCGCTTCGGATCAAACTCCAACCGGCTGATTTAGCCCCCGCATTGAGTGAGCATGTCGCCCCAGAATCCACACATTGCCTTATTTGTGACCTGCCTGGTTGATTTATTCAGGCCCAACATCGGTTTTGCGGCGGTTAAATTGCTGACCGAGGCTGGTTGTCAGGTGGACGTGCCGTTGCAAAGCTGTTGCGGGCAACCGGCCTACAACAGCGGCGATGAAGCCGGTAGTCAAGCCTTGGCCCGGCAACTGATTCAGCGCTTTGAAGCCTATGATTATGTGGTGATTCCCTCGGGTTCTTGTGCCGCGATGCTGCGCGTGCATTACCCGACTTTGCTGCGCGATGACCCGCTGTGGCACAAACGGGCCGAACGTTTCGCGGTGCGCTGTTACGAACTGCTGAGTTTTCTCCAAGATGTTTTAAAACGTCCGCCGCAACCGGTCAGTTATGTCGGCCACGCCACCTATCACGATAGCTGTAGTGGACTGCGGGAATTGGGCATCCACGCCCAGCCACGCAGCTTGCTGCAACGGGTCACGGGCTTGAGCCTCACCGAATTGGCAGAGCCCGAAGCGTGCTGCGGTTTTGGCGGTACTTTTTGCGTGAAATATCCAGAAATTTCCGAACGCTTGGTGTCTGACAAGGCCGCAGACATTGCCCAAACTGGCGCGGATACGGTGTTAGGCGGCGATCTGGGCTGTTTGCTCAATATTGCCGGACGTCTCAGCCGCTTAAATCAACCCTTGCGGGTTTACCACGCCGCCGAGGTGTTAGCCGGACTCACCGACCATTTGCCAGGGATTGCCCAGCCCACGCCCAAACCGCGCCATTCTTCTTAAACTGTCCCTCACCCGTACCCCTTGCCAGGCGTTTTCTTTAATAATGAATTATTTACACGAATACCACGCCGGCAACTTTGCCGATGTCACCAAACACAGCCTGTTGCTGTTGTTGCTCGAAGCCTTGTGCCGCAAAGACACGCCGTTTTGTTATCTCGAAACCCATGCCGGTGCAGGCGGCTACAATCTGCAAAGCCCAGCAGCGCTGCGCACCGGCGAGTTTCGCGAAGGCATCGCCCGTTTATTGGCCTCGCCGGGTTTACCGCCGCTATTGACTCATTACCGGCAGCTCGTCAGCGCTTGCAATCCCCCGCATCGGCTTTACCATTATCCAGGTTCGCCACAACTGGCAGCAGCGGTGTTGCGCCCGCAAGATCGCCTGGTGTTGATGGAATCCGAAGCTGAAGTCTATGCTCAACTGCGCCGCGAAACCGCAGGCGACAAGCGGATTGCGGTACATCATCGGGAAGGCTATGACGGCATCCGCGCCCTGCTACCACCGCCCGAAAAACGCGGCCTGTTGTTTATCGATCCGCCGTATGAAGCACAAAAACGAGAATTCACCACGGTTCTCAGTGCCTTACAAACCGCCCATCAACGCTGGGCCACCGGCATCGTCGCGGTTTGGTATCCAATTAAACAACGCGCCGACATTCAAGTTTTCCATCGCCAATTACAGGCCAGCGGACTGCGCAAGCTGTTGATTTTGGAACTGTGTATTTACCCAGACGACACCCCGCTCACCCTCAACGGCAGCGGTTTGCTGGTGATGAATCCGCCCTGGCAATTCGCCCAGGCCGCCGCCGAGGTATTGACCAGCTTGCATCCCTTGTTGCGCCAACATCCGCAAACCCGTTGGACGGTGCAGGAATTGGTGGGAGAGTGAACGCAGCCTAGCTAGTTTGACTCGCTGTGGCGGGCTGTTATGATGTGGCATCGCTCTTCGACTGCGCTCAGGGCACCGCAAAGGCTCTAAAATGCAAGCGATGGCCATGCGTTACCCGTCGTCAAACCCTCACCGAGAACCCGTTTATGCGCGAAAAAGAATACCGAATGGCACACGCGGCACGTGGTGCGCTGTTGTACTTGAAAGGCATCCCTGGCGTGGCTTTAGGCGACCGGGTGGTGGTACGCGATCACAAAAACCAACGACGCAATGGCCGGGTGATTCGCACCTCCGACAGCGTGGTGTTGGTGCAAGTCTTTGAAGGAACAGATGATTTAGATTTAGCCCACACCTGGGTACGGTTTCTGGGCGAACCTTTCGAGCTGCCCTTGTCGCCGGATTTATTGGGCCGGGTGTTCAATGGCATCGGCCAGCCCTGCGATGGGCGTCCGCCGATCATCTCCGCGATTCGCCGGGACGTGAACGGCGCGGCAGTCAACCCCGCCGCTCGGGCTTATCCGCGTGAATTTATCCAAACCGGGATTTCCACTATTGATGGGCTAAATTCACTGGTGCGCGGGCAAAAATTGCCGATATTCTCCAGTTCTGGTCTGCCGCATAATCGGCTGGCCGCGCAGATCGTGCGCCAAGCCAAGTTACCTGGCGAAGAATCCCAGTTCGTGGTGGTGTTCGCGGCGATGGGCGTGTCCTACGCCGATGCGCGGTTTTTTACCGAAGAATTTGAATCCAGCGGCGTGCTGCGCAATGTGGTGATGTTCATCAACCACGCCGACGACCCGCCGATGGAACGCTTGATTCTGCCGCGCACCGCCTTGACCGCCGCCGAATACCTGGCTTATGACTTGGATCGCCATGTGTTAGTGGTGATCACCGACATGACCCATTACGCCGAAGCGTTGCGCGAAGTCGCCACCGCCAAAGGCGATGTGCCCGCCCGCAAAGGCTATCCCGGTTATTTGTATTCCGACTTAGCCGAAATCTACGAACGCGCTGGACGCATCAAAGACCGTCACGGCTCGATCACCATGGTGCCGGTGCTGTCGATGCCCAGCGACGACATCACCCACCCGATCCCCGATCTCACCGGTTACATCACCGAAGGACAAATCGTGCTGTCGCGGGAATTACATAACCAAGGCGTTTATCCGCCGGTGAATGTGCCGCCGTCTTTGTCGCGCCTGATGAAAGACGGCGTAGGCAAGGACTACACCCGTGAAGACCACGCCCGCGTCGCCAACCAGCTTTACGCCTCCTACACCAAAGCGCTGGGCGCACGCAATCTGGCCTCGATTATCGGCGCAGAAGAACTCTCAGCCCAAGATCGTAAATACCTAGAATTTGCTAATGCCTTTGAAAAACGCTACATCGGCCAGGGCGAAGACGAAGATCGCAGCATCATCGAAACCCTAGACCTCGCCTGGGAACTGCTGTCGATTTTGCCGCCCGATGCGCTGGCGCGAGTCAGCGAAGCCGATATACGCAAATACCACCACTGGAAAGAAGACCTGAGCGCCTAGCGCCGGTTCCACCCTAAGGACAAGCCTCCATGCCGGTTCGCCTTAAAATTCCCCCCACCAAAAGCGCCCTGCTGGGGCTGAAAAAACAGGTGGCCTTCCTTGAACAAGGCCACGCGCTACTGGAGCGCAAAAAAGAACTGCTGACCCGTTTAGTCTACGAACGCCTCAAAATCTACCGCCAACTGCGCGGCGAAGTCCGCTTGGCGGTACAAGAAGGTTATTACTGGCTCAGCATCACCCACATGCGCATGGGCCGCTACGCGATTCGCAACGCCGCTTTTGGTCTCAAGCCCGCCCTGGATGTGAAAATTCTGCCGCGCAGCAGCATCGGCGTGCAATATCCCGCCGTCACCGCCGACGCCTTACCCTTAGAACCGATAGGCTTAATGGGCACCGACGCCAGCTTCGACGAAACCCGCCTGAAGTTGATTCACATGACGGTGTTGCTCGCCCGCCTGGGCGAAGCCGAAACCGCACTGTGGCGCTTACTCGAAGAACAGCGCAAAACCCAAAAGCGGGTCAATGCCTTGAAATACAACGTGATTCCACGCTATCGCATGACCATTCAATTCATCCAATCCAATTTGGAAGAAGAAGAACGCAACACCCTGTTTCAAATAAAATTATTGCGCGAACAGGCCGAGACAACGGCGCAGCATGGGTAGCACGGGGTTCCGTCCCCGTGCTTGGGCGAAGCGGGTTAACTGCGTGCAGCCCCTGGTGGGGTTGTACGAGGAATTAGAGGCGTCTAAAATGGAAGGCTTTCTCTTATACGTTATAACCATTGATTGTTGGCTAATAGCATTATTTTTCTATATTGCTATTTTGTTGTGGACATTTCGCCCAACCTATAATGCTTTTCGTAACAAAATCGTGCTAAATCCTGGTGGAGATGCTTTTAAAAGCAATCCTTATTTTAGCGAAGAATCTAAAAAAGCCTTGGAACAACATTATAGCCGTTTGCAAGGTACTCTTGGTTACTGGAAAAATAAAGCAGTTTACTATGAGTCCCTTCATTTTTATTGCCTATTTTGGACTATACCTTCGTCTGTTTTAATACCAATATTAACGAATGCTATTTCAGATGGTAATTTTTCTAAGTTATTCGTTACTGTTTTATCAGCTATAACAGCTATTCTCCTAGCTTTTCATAAGGGGCTTAAAGTTGAAGATAATTTTAAGTCGTTTAGACATGGTGAATCAGAGTTTTATGATCTATATCGGCGCTTATTAGATAATCCAAAGTTATTTGGAAAAACAGAAGATGAGCAATTGGAAAAATATTTTAGTGAAACCGAAAGCATTCGTAGGTTCATACGTAATACCGAAACAGATATAGCCATATTATATCATACATATGTTATAATAAAAAACCTGATTCTCAACAAAGCAACCCAACAGGAGTAATGTATGACAGCGCAAGATAATTTGCTATTTCTTATAGAAACAGGAAAGCCACTAGAAATAAAGAGAGCA
>Ga0209575_10000278_pt1 | contig 43830 bp, 32 predicted proteins | sample Medcelwee11metaG_FD_187172 | JGI IMG/M metagenome (GOLD analysis project Ga0209575, IMG submission 187172) | Freshwater pond sediment microbial communities from the University of Edinburgh, under environmental carbon perturbations - Medium... | ecosystem: Environmental > Aquatic > Freshwater >...
CCGCAGAGTGGCGAAGGCGGACGGGAGACACCGGACGAATCGGGGAGAAAAGGAAGAGTTGCCGCGTGAGCGAGTGATTTTTTAGCAGGGAAGCTAAAAAATTTGTCACGAGGTAGCGGCACTATCAGGCTATGCTGTGGATTTTCGACGGGTGGCGCAGTGGGGGTGGTGCTGACGGCATCTAAGGGCGTGAGTGGGCAGTTTTGGGTGTCGGCTGGGCGCTGGGTGTAGCGCAACAGTGCCCGTTCCAGTGCCGCCACCAGCAGATGTTGGTAGGCGGGCGTGGCTAGGCGGCTTTCTTCTTCGCGATTGACGATGACGCCGCATTCCAATAGCACGGCGGGGATTTTGGTGTTTTTCAGTAAAATCAGTTCGTCGTAGCGGTAAAGGCCGGTATTGGCGTCCAGCAAGGGCCGATTTTCACCGGCGATGGCTTCGGCATGATGTAGGCTGGGTTGAAAGGGGAGTTGAATCAGTTCTTCGCCCAAGAAGCGGGCAAATTTCAAGCTGTTGGCCGGATCACCATTTTTTTCTGAGATGAAAATCGAAAAGCCTTGGAAATGGTCGCTGTAGCGCTGTGGTTCGCCTTCGTATTCCCAGGTGTTGAGATAATGAGGTTGGACTGAATCATGGTGTATCGACACTAAGAGCGCCGGATGACGGGCATTGACCAAGCTGGCGCGAGCGTGCAAGGGCATTTCTGGGTTGTTGGCGGTGAGCAGGAAGGCGTTTTTGAAACCGAGACGTTGCAAGCGGTCTAGCAGTAAGGCGGCGATGAGGTAGTTGAAGCTGTATTCCCCTCTGCCGCGTGCGCTGATCGCGCCGGGTTTACTGGGTGAATGACCCGCATCTATCGCGATGCTTAACTCGGTATCAACGCAGTGTGTGGCAGGGTTGGCGAGGACGGATAAGCTCAGGCTTAGCCATAAACTGTACAGCAGTGTTTTAATCATGGCGGCGCTGACGAATAAGCACCTGTTGTTCTTCTGCCAAGATGGCAAAGCCGTCGCTGAGTACCCGTAAACACCAAGTTTGGCGGGCGGTGCCGGTGATGCGGTTGAGTGGGGTGTCGGCGTGTGGGTTGCGCACGCTAAAGCGCAGTAAAAAACTGACCTGTTTTTCATCGGCTTTGGCGGTGTCTTGAATGTCAATTTCCCCGATCAGGCTTTGTTGCACTTCGGGCCAGCGTGCAAAGTAGTCGCGTTTTTCTGCGGCAACCAAGCTGCGTTCGACCATGCCCCAGGTGTAATAGTTCACGGTTTCCGCATAAAAATGGGTCAGCGTTTCGACATCGTTGCGGGCCAGTGCGTCGAAATAGTGTTCGATGAAGCTTTGCACTGGCTGGGTTAGGGGATGGCTGGTGTGGCTGAGCGTGGCGGGCGTCGGCAGGGCGGCGCTTAAATAAGTGACGCTGCTGAATAGCCATAAGCAGGTGAGTAAGGGCGGCCACAACCAACGTAACAGTGTCTGAGGCAGTTGCCTATTGCGCATAATCCCGTAGGCGGCTGTACACTTTTTGTTGTTCCGCCACAATCTTGATCCCCGTGCTCTCGCGCCGTAGTCGCCATTCATGGCGGGCTTTACCAGTGACAGTGATGGCATGTGTACTATCCTGGGGGGTAGGATTGTGGGTTGAGAAATTAATCTCGAAGTTTACCCGCGTTTCGTTGCTCCAACGCACTGCCCCGGTTTCAATCGGGCCTGCCAGCGCATATTTGACCTGCGGCCAGCGGGTAAAATAATCGAGTTTATCTTCCTGTATCACGGATTTTTTGGTTTGACCCCAGTGGTAGTATTCAACCGAGTCGGCATAGAGCTTAAGTAATTGGGGTATATCCGCTTGTTCCACTGCTGCAAAATAACTGCCAATCACGGTGCGCACTTCGGCTTCAGTCACTGGTGCAGCCGGTTGACCTAAACTAAAAGCGCGTAAGGTGCCGGGATTTTGTAGTTCACGATAGCCCAAATAGCCGACCGGCACCGCGATCACCAGCACCGCTAAGCCCCACAGAAAATAACGATACCAACCATCCACTGGCTGACTTGGCTTGGGGCGGGCTCGCGGCTGACGTGCCAACGGCGGGGCTAACAGCGCTTCGCGCCATTCTGCGACACTTTGTGGGCGGGCTTCTTCATCCAAGGCCAGCGCCCAGTCGATAGCACGCAGCAGTTCGCGGCGATATTGTCCGGCGGCCAGTTCCACGGCACGCGGCATGTCGTCGCGTTTCAAACGTCCCACCACTTCCGAAGGTATCCGCCCAGTCGCGGCGTAATACATCACCGCACCCAGGGCATAAATATCCGTCCACGGGCCTTGGGCGCTTTTGCTGTCGTATTGTTCAAATGGCGCATAACCGGGTGTGACGATACTGGTCAAACTGGTGCTGCGTTGTCCCAGTGCCTGACGCGCTGCGCCAAAATCGAGCAACACCGGACTGCCATCTTTGCGCAAATGGATGTTGGCCGGTTTAATATCGCGATGCAAAAAACCCAGCGCATGTACTTCAGCCAGTCCTTCCAACAACGGCAGCAGGGTTTCCAGCAGTTCTTTTTCGGGCAACGGGCCGCGTTTGAGACGGGCGGACAGGCTTTCGCCTTCCAAATATTCCATCACCATGTAGGCGGTGTGATTGGCTTCAAAAAAACGCATCACCCGCACAATATGCGGGTGTTGAAATTGCGCCAAGGCGCGGGCTTCGAGAATAAAACGCTGCAAGCCCCATTCAAACGCCTCTTGGTCGGTGTTTGATTTGGCATACACGGTACTCAAGCCTTCGCGCACGGCGATGTCGTTGGGCAGATATTCTTTCAGTGCTACCCACTGATCCAGGTGCGTATCCTTGGCAAGATAGGTAATCCCGAAGCCACCGTGCCCCAGGATTGAATCAATACGATACTCATGCAACTCAAAGCCTTCAGGCAAAGCATTGCGATGAAATTCTCGGGACATGCCAAGCTATCCTTAAAGCAACTGAGGTTATGTACATAATAGGTGCAGGAGGTTGTTTAGCTCTGACAAAGGCTCAGCTGGTCGAGGGTGCTACCGTCTTGGGTTTTCCACAAATGCAATCGGTCAAACGCATCCCGCAGGTACAAGGATTACCTGGATGACGGCGGGTTGCGCAATGCAGCCAGGATTTACAAGGAATCGCACAGTTTGCCGCACACTCGCCAGGTCGCGGCGGTGGGGCAAGGTGATGATTATCCATAAAATAGTCCGAAAAAGGTTAATCAATTGAAGGGTAGGCAACAGCGCGGATAACTCAGCCCCATCGTACTACTTGTGGTGCATGATAGCGTTTGTTTGATAAAAGCCACACACCATTTTTATAGGTTAAGCCAAGCATCAAACTGCGCATTGCTGGCGCTGGTGTGCTGGCCATTTTGATTAAACGGGCTGTAAATCACCAACAGCCCGTCTACTGGCAACTAAAACCGGTTCTTTTGGTGCTGTTGTGGGTTAGCGGCTTGCGGATAACTGCCAGATTTCTTTTGCATATTCGCGAATCGTGCGATCTGTCGAGAAATAGCCCATGTGGGCCACGTTGAGGATGGCTTTGCGCGTCCAGGCGTCTGGTTGTTGATAGAGCTGATCCACTTGGGCCTGGCAAGCGATATAAGCCGCATAGTCGGCCAGCAACACGTATTGATCGCCGCCTTGGGTCAAACTGTCAAACAGCGGACGAAAGCGCTCTGGATGGCCCGGTGAAAAATAATCACTGTTGATCAGGTCGAGCGCTTGTCGTAATTCCGCATTGCTGTGGTAATAATCCCAGGGATTGTAACCCGTTTGGCGCAGTTGCATCACTTCATTGCTGGTCAGCCCGAATAAAAAGAAATTCTCGGCTCCCACCTGTTCGCGGATTTCAATATTAGCCCCATCCAGCGTGCCGATGGTGAGCGCACCATTGAGTGCCAGCTTCATATTGCCAGTGCCGGAAGCCTCAGTACCTGCGGCTGAAATTTGTTCTGATAAATCGGCGGCTGGGATAATCCGCTGGGCATTGGACACTTCGTAATTGGGAATAAACACCACGGTTAAACGCCCCGCCACCACCGGATCGTGGTTGATCACGTCCGCCACATCGTTGATTAACTTGATGATACGCTTGGCTTGCGCATAACCGGGGGCGGATTTGCCCGCAAAAATCACCGTGCGTTTCAACACCGGGGCTGTGGGATTGGCACGGATGCGGTTATAGCGGGTGATCACGTGTAACACATTGAGTAATTGGCGTTTATATTCATGGATACGTTTCACATGCACGTCAAACAGCGAGTCTGGGTCTAGTTCTAATTTCAGCGTGTCTTTCACATAAGTCGCCAAACGCTGTTTATTGATTTGTTTCACTTCATAAAAAGCCTGGCGAAAACTCGCTGTTTCGGCCAGCGGCACCAGTTGCTCCAATAATTCCAACTGGGTTATCCATTTGGGATTCACATGCTGGTTAAGCAAAGCGGTTAAGGCGGGATTGGCTTCATTGAGCCAGCGACGCGGGGTGATGCCGTTGGTTTTATTGACGATACGGTCTGGATATAGCTGGGCAAAATCCGCAAAAATCGTGCGCTTCATCAATTCTGTGTGCAATACTGCCACGCCGTTGACCCGGTGACTGGCAACAAAGGCAAGATGACCCATACGCACCCGTTTCTCGCCGCTTTCATCAATAATCGAAATGCGTCTGAGTAACTCATTATCACCGGGATAAAGATGACGGACTTCTTGGAGAAACTGCCAATTGATTTCATAAATGATTTGTAAATGACGCGGCAATAAATTGCCTAGCACAGGCAACGGCCAGGTTTCTAAGGCTTCTGGCATTAAGGTGTGATTGGTGTAAGAAAAAATCCGCACACACATGTCCCAAGCAGTTTTCCAATCCAAATAATGACGATCCAGCAACAGACGCATCAGTTCTGGCACAGACAGCGCCGGATGGGTGTCATTCAATTGAATCGCGACTTTTTCAGGCAAACCCCGGATGTCGTTATGGATGCTGAGATAACGCCGGAGAATATCTTGTAGCGAGGCGCTGACGAAAAAATATTCCTGACGCAGGCGCAATTCTCGGCCTTTTTCAGTGGTGTCATCGGGATATAGCACCTTGGACAGGGTTTCAGAGCGTTCTTTGGCCTCCACCGCTTTGAGGTATTCGCCTTGATTAAAACATTGTAAATCAAAGATACGCGATGATTTAGCCGACCACAGGCGCAAGGTATTAACGGTGTGTCCGCCATAGCCTGGAATCGGCGTGTCATAGGCCATCGCCATGATTTCTTCGGTGTCGGTCCAGTCGTGGCACAATTGGCCTCGCGCATTGCGATATTCCACCACGCGCCCTCCGTACTGAATCGGGTACAGCAATTCGGCACGCGGAAACTCCCAAGGATTGCCATAACGCAGCCAGTTATCGGGTTGCTCCACCTGCGCACCGTCTTTCATACGCTGATAAAACATGCCATATTCATAGCGAATCCCGTAGCCATAACCGGCCAAATCCAGCGTCGCCATGGAGTCCAGAAAACAGGCGGCCAGTCGTCCCAAGCCACCATTACCGAGCGCCGGGTCTGCCTCTATGCGGTTGATAATGTCTTCTGTCAATCCCAGTTCTTGTAAAACAGGGCGAAAATTCTCAGCTAAACCCAGATTTAATAAGGTATTATTAAGCGCACGGCCCATTAAAAATTCCATCGACATATAGTACACGCGCCGCGTATCCTGTTCGTAATGGCGCTTGGTGGTCTCCATCCAACGCTCGGTCAAGTAATCGCGCAGACTATGTGCAAGAATATTAAACCAATCACGTTCATTCACGGTCACTGGCGCTTTGGCAACCGAGTAGCTTAAATGGTAGCTGATGAGTTCGCGAATCGCGTTAATATCAGTGGACAAGGGCGTGTGGGGTAGTTTTTCGGCCTGAATGTTTGCCATGATGGAACAGCTCCTGGTGGTGGCGGGCGACGTTCAATAAAATCTGTCGCAACGAGATGTTGGGTAAATCATACCGTTTTTTTTGCGTGTCATGTGGATGGATTCGGCTTTATCCGATACCCTGTTTGATAGACGACTTAAAATTCAAAGGAGTAGTTTTCGCATGTTTGGTTTTAAACATCAACGCTTGAGCATTAAGCTTGGCATTATCTTTACGTTTATTTTAACGCTGACGGCGATTGTGGCTTTTTCTGGGCTACAGGGTGTCATGCACACTGAAAATCGCGCGAATAAAATGGTAGCGCTCAATGCACTGGTGGATATGCTCTATCAAACTCGTCTGCAAGAAAAAAATTATATGCTACGTGGCGATGACGAATATGTGCAAGGCGAGCAGCAGCATATTGCCTTATTTCTAGCCCAGGCCAAGGCACTGCGAGCAACCTTGACCGATCCGGTTAATCAGGCCCAGATCGATGAAATAACTAAACAGATTCAGGATTATGACAGCGCCTTTCAGCAATATGTGGCCACTGCGCGGGATAAAGAAAAAAAAATGTTAGCCATGCGTGAGGAATCTGAACAGGTACTCTTAAAATCAGAAGAAATTGCACACAGTCAAGAACAACAACTGCGTGAAGGATTAAAAGACTCGAATACGATTCTTCATCGGGAAATTTCTCATGTTGAAGAAATGACCGCGCTATTACACGTGTTACTAGAAGCCAGGAGTCTACGCGTTGAACTCATGCATGGTTATCACACCGATAAAGAACAGGCTTGGCAGGCTGAAAATAGCAAATTTATTGCGCAAGCCCATCAATTACGTACCAACATCAAAGAAACCCGTACTGCTGAAAAGATTGATGCTTTAATTCTTAATTATCACCAATATCAACAATTATTTCAAACCTATTTAGATAAGCATCATGAAACAACAGAACAAAAGACAGTAGATGCCACAGTCGCACCGGTGGTTGCGGCGGCAGAGAAAGTGGTGTCTCAACTTAAACAAATACGGACAGAACAAGAAGCTGATCTCTTAGTTTGGGTGGCAAATAATGCGGCGTTGGTTGAAGAAAAACTGAAGAAAGTACAGGCAGCCAGCGACATTATTAACACCTATCTAAGTGGGCGCAAATATGAAAAGGAATTTATTATTTCAAGAAACTTTGGTTATGTGCAACAAGCCACCCAAAGCTTTGAACGCACCCAAAGTATTGCAGAAGATTTATTAAAAATGCTCACTGTTCAAGAAGATATTGAGCGCGCCACTGCCTTGCTGAAGGCTTTTAAATCCTATATGCAAACCTTTCAAGGTTATGTGGCCTTAACCCAGCGTCAGCAACAAGCTGAAGACGTGATGGTACAAACCGCCCGTGATGCTGTACAGGTAAGCGAGGCGTTTTATACAGATCAACAGCACAAGATGCACATTGAAATCACCAGCACCAAAACTTGGGTATGGGTGGTGGCGTTTCTGGCGGTGCTGGTCAGCATAATCGCTGCTTGGTGGATAACCCATATGATTACACAAGGTTTACAACGCGGGATGCATTTAGCACAAGCCATTGCTGAGGGTGATTTGACTCAGGATATTGAAGCGCAAACCCAGGATGAAATCGGTCAATTGAGTTTGTCATTAAAAACCATGCGCGGTAAACTCTTTGAAGTTGTCCATAATGTGCGTAACAATGCCGATAATCTAATCAGCGCAGCAGAAGAAGTCAGTGCCACTGCACAAACGCTGAGTCAAGCCTCGACTGAACAAGCCGCCAGCGTTGAAGAAATTAGCGCGTCCATAGAGCAGATGACGGCTTCTATTGAGCAAAATGCGCAAAATGCCAAGCGGACTAATGAAATCGCTGGCAAATCGGCCCAGCAAGCCGAGGTGGGTGGTCAGGCCGTGAACAGCACGGTCGCCGCTATGCAACAAATTGCCAGCAAGATTCAAATTATTGAAGAAATTGCCTATAAAACCAATTTACTCGCGCTCAATGCCGCCATTGAAGCCGCACGGGCAGGTGACCACGGGCGTGGTTTTGCGGTAGTGGCCGAAGAGGTGCGAAAACTGGCTGAAAGCAGCCAGTTAGCAGCGCGTGACATTCAAGAACTGGCTGGCAGTAGCACCCAAATTGCGGGAGAAGCGGGACGCTTGTTGAGTGCGATTGTGCCCACCGCAAAAATGACCGCAGATTTAGTCCAGGAAATCACCTTTACTTCAGAAGAACAAGCCGCTGGTGTGCGTCAAATTAACACCACCATGTCTCAATTCGATCAGGTTTCCCAACAAAATGCTTCCGCGTCTGAGCAGTTGGCAGCCACCGCCGAAGAAATGGGCACGCAAGCGCTCCAATTACAGCATTTGGTCGATTTTTTCAAACTAGATAAGGCGGGTTAATGCGTATGCACATTTTTCCACTCTTTTTCACGACCGGTATAGGAAACGCTGATGCCTGATAAAGCACGCATCTTGGTGGTAGACGATAGCCTGGTTAATCTGGCAGTCATTAATGAAATCCTGGAACAACAGGGCTTTGACGTGTTGCTGGCTAATACGGGTGAGCGGGCTTTAAAGTCAGCCCAAGAAATCCCGCCCGATTTGATTTTGCTCGATGTGATGATGCCCGGCTGGGATGGCTATGAAACCTGCCGCCGGATTAAAAGTGATCCGGTGATCGGACATATTCCCATTTTATTTATTTCTGGATTGGGTGACACCAAAAATAAAGTAGAAGCCTTTCAAGTAGGGGCGGTGGATTATGTCAGCAAGCCATTCCAGGAAAAAGAGTTACTGGCTCGGGTACATACCCATGTTGAATTAGCGCGTTTACGCCAGAATCTTGAAAAAGAAGTGGAAAGTAAAACAGCTAAGATTCGTTCGCTGATGGAAGCACTACAGATTTCTTATCAAAAAGCCCAAGAGGCTTCTGTGCTAAAAACCCAATTTTTGCGCAATATCAGTCACGAATTTCGCACTCCGATGAATATCATTCTAGGTGTGACCGAGGAGTTAAAAGAAGAAACCCCGATGAATGAAGAGCAAAAGGAAATGACAGACGAAGTGATTCGTTCTGGTAAGTTGTTATTAGAAGTGTTGGATAATATGCTGAATTTTGCTGATCAATTTGCGGGAGAGTTGCGTCAGGAAGTCTTGAGTTTTAACTTAAGAAAACTAGTGAATGAGTTGCTTGATAGCTATATTAATAGCCTGCCTAAAGAATTGACTTTGGTAGCTGTATTTGCCGAAGACTTGCCAGACACTTTGCGTGGCAATCGTAATTATATTCAAGAGGTACTGCATAAATTTTTGGATAATGCGATCAAGTTTACCAATCGTGGTGAAATCAAAGTCAGTGTTGAATTACTGTATAAAAAAGATCGGGGCATTGGCATACGTTTAAGTGTCAGCGACGCGGGGATTGGTATTTCTGAGCAACAACAAGAGCATCTTTTTGAAGCATTCAGCCAGGTAGACAGTTCATCCACGCGCCGTTATGGGGGGCTGGGTATGGGACTGGCACTGGCTAAATTGTATTGTGACAGCATGAATGCTGAAATTGGTGTGAATAGCCAGGAAGGTAAAGGCAGCACCTTTTATTTTACGGTGTATTTGGAAAAAGCATAAGACCCCAGCGGGCAGGTGGCACCCATGCAGAATTTTATCATTAATCAAGAATCGGTGTTGCAAGACGCGACGCTATATAAGCATCAGTATTTAGCCTTCACCTTAAACCAAGAGGTGTACGCTTTGCGGATTGCTTATGTCAAAGAAATTATCGAGTACACAACCCTGACTCCGGTACCGATGGTGCCGATTTTTATCCGAGGGGTTTTGAACCTGCGCGGTAATGTCTTGCCGGTGATTGATTTAGCCGTGCGTTTAGGTGGCCCGGTCACGCCCGTGAGTAAATGGAGTTGCATTATTATTGTCGCACTTGGCCCACCGGAAGACCAAGTGAAGATGGGGGTGCTGGTTGATACCGTGAATGATGTGCTGCGTTTCAAAGAAGGCGACCTGGAACCGCCGCCCCCTTTTGGTAGCCACTTACGCAACGATTTTATACAAAATATCGGTAAGCTCGGAGAACGCTTTATCACGTTACTCAATGTCGAGCAGGTATTAGCGGTTAAGGAACTGATGGTTCAGGCGAATTGAAATGCGCCAGTACTTTTCATTGAAAAATAGTAGAGGATAAAGTCCATGTTTGGTGAGACAGTCGCCGGTTATGACGTGCCGGTATTGAATGAACGCGAGGTACGGGCTGGTGCCGGTATTTTATTTTTTATTTCTATCATTGTGTTTTTGGGTGCTTGGTATGCCGATTTAATGCTGCCCGCTCAAATGATGATTATTAGTTTTTTTATTGATTTTGTGATTCGGGTAGTTGCGCCCCGCTATTCGCCCAGTCTCATTTTAGGCAGAATGGCTGTCAGTCATCAAAAACCAGAATACACGGCGGCGGCCCCTAAGCGTTTTGCCTGGATGTTGGGTTTGATGTTAGCCAGTTTCATGGTTGTGACTTTGATTTTTATGCGCAATATGAGCTTGCTGAATTTCGCCATTTGTACGCTGTGTATTGTGTTGTTGTTTCTGGAGTCTTCTTTTGGTATTTGTCTGGGTTGTTTGGTGTATCACAAATTTTTGAAAAAAGAGCTGACTTTGTGTCCAGGTGGAGTGTGTGAAGTAGCACAAAAGGAACCCATTCAGCAGATTAGTCTGGGGCAATTGGCTTTGCTGGGCGTTTTTACCATTGCTATTTATGGTATTTTACAGGTGATGGAAGTGCGAAACCAACAACACGCCCATCACGGCCCAAATCATCAGTTGATCCAGGAGATGAAAGGAAGTTTGGCAGCGCCCGCACCGACGACGCCGCAAACTGCCCCGATAAGCCCGGACGTTCATCACAATCATCACTAGCCCTAATTAACATAAGAGATTCACCGCGAAAACACAAAGACACACAAAGCAGCAACGCCGCTACCTCGTGACAAATTTTTTAGCTTTCCTGCTAGAAAATTTGGTAGTCCTGTGTGGGTAGTAGTATTCAAATATTAGAAACCTTATTATCGAATAATCCCTCGCCACACTTTACTCAATTATTTGCTAGCCATCTAATTGAATTAAAAGTGTAATTAAAAGATGGTTACACCACCAACAGAACGCTTACCCCTTAAATGAAGTTGAAAGGTGATTGACAATGGAATCATAAATTTTTCTCTTGGTTTCTGGATACTCAAAATAAAATGTTTTGAGTTGATTGTTATTTAAAATTGTTTTCTGATAGAAGATATTTCCTGATACATATCCAGAAACCACGAACCAACTATCTTTTAATATTCGATAGGTAATAACTTTTTTTGGATTCTCTACCGTTCCACCCCTTGATTCTTCTTGATACATTTCTTCCAAAGTTTGATCGCCCAGATTCTGGGAACCGTACACTAATAAACTCGCGTCCGCTTTTTTTGAAAGGAATTTTTGTCCATCACCATTATCTGCTTCGCCCTGCGGATATAAAATATCCTTAGGGTAACTTATTGAATATCCAAATCTTGTGTTGTGATAGCTTTCATAAAGCGTCTCTGAACATGCTGTTTTTGTTATAAAAAAGAAGAAAATAAAACTTAATATCAGAACAAAACGCTGCATAAAACATTCCTTTACCCTCATTAAAAGGTAGGTGGTGTGCTGGAAGTTAATGTACTTATTCAGGGCAAAGGCGGCAAGAAGAACAGCTTTTGTTGTTCGCCGTTGGGATAGCTCACCAGAAAATCATCCATGCCGTCGCCGTTGGCATCGGCCAGCGGGGCCAGGGTCAAGCCGACTGCGGCGGTGCCTGTGCCTGGCAGAATGCTGTAATCAAAGAGTGCTTGGTAAAGCACGGTGTCCACTTTGAAACTCAGCGTGCCGTTGTAATTGATATTGAATTCAGTCAATTGCGCTTGGCTGGCTAAGGTCTGCCAAGCAGCGGCATCGGCGGGTGCGCTGTACAGCACTTGCTGACGGCGTTGCCCCATTGTGTCATCAAACAATAAAGCCAGCCAGTTGAAACCAGGCACTGTGACCCCGGCAAGCTGGGTGGGTAGGACGAGCAACGGGGCGGTTTCGGCGGTGCTGGGGGCGGTTATCAGCCAGTCTGGGCGGAGTAACAGGCGTCCCACACTGCTATCCGCAGTGGTGACACTGAGATTACCAGCACTGTCGGCTTGCATCGCCAGTTGTAGCGGTTGCAGCAGGCCAGTAAGCACGTTGGGCATTTGTAAAGCGGGTTGTGCAATCAGGCGCTGACCGTCAGCGGTGATACATTGCACCCGCCCATTCGCCAATAACTCGATGCCGGGCACAAAGCCGGGCGCTTCCTGCGTGACTCGCACTGGCAGGCTATGCAAGGCCAAGTCGCCGATTTGTAACAACAAGCCACCGCTACTCAGTTGCACAAAAGCCAAACCATTATCGCGCAGCAGGGGTAATTGGTTGATTGCTTCTAATAAAGTTTCCCTGCCAACCAACACGCTACGATTGAGTAACAAGGCTTGTGCGCCAGTCTCGTCTATGCTGAGGGTGCTAAACAGCCCCGCCAGATTGATGCCAGTCGGCAGGTCGGCAGCCTGCGCAAACAAGACCCCAGTTCCCAGTTGTGCGCCGGGATCGACCAGCGCACCCGCGCCGATAATCACTTGGCTCAGTTGCGCACCGGCCTCAATTTGCGCCGTGACCCGTGGCATCACTTCCCCAGCGGTAAACTCGCCACGCAGGGTGCCGCGTATCGTGCCGCCCTGCACTTGAGTACCCGCCAGTAACACGGCATTTTCAATCACGCCTTGGCTGTTGATGCTGCCACTTAAACGGCCATCACCAGTGACGAGCGCAGCGCTTAGCAAGTTGACGTTGTTTAGCAGTCCGTGATTATTGGTTTTACCGCCCAAATTGCCGTTATTTACCACGCCGCTGCTGGCGATGGTGTAATTGGTCAGCGTACCGCCGCTGTTGTCGTACAGGGTGCTGATGATATTTTGGCTAATTTCAGTGGATTCAGTGGCTTGATTAGGCAAGCTGGGGTCGGCTTGGTCGGCACTGAGCGTGACTAGATGAGTGATGAGTCCGACTTGGCTGGGTTGGACGCGAATCACTGCCAGGGCTTCGGCTTGGCTGTCTAAACTTGCCAGGGTGCAGGTGACTTGGTTGTTAGCTTGGGTGCAGGGTTGGGTGCCGATCATCGCCGAAACCAGGGTGACACTGGCTGGCAACAGGCTTTGCAGCACCAAGTTACTGGCTTGATCGGGGCCGGTGTTGATCAGGGTGACGCGGTATTCCACGGGGTCATCGAGCAACGCGGGGTCTAACACGTCTTGCAGGCTGATTTGTAAGTTAGCCGTGCCCACCACGCGGCTGGTGGCGGTTGCCTGGTTATTGCTGGTGCTTGGGTCGGGCTGAAGAGCGGTGACGCTGGCGATGTGACTGAGACTGCCTTGGACACTGGGGGTCACGACGAGGCTCACCGTGGCAGTTTCGCCCGCATTGAGATGACCGATGCGACAGTTGACGGCGCTGGTGCCGGTACAGGGCAGTCCTTTGCCAGGCGTGGCAGACACCAAGCTCACCGTGGCGGGCAGCGTGCTGCTGAGCGCGACTGCGCTGGCCGCGTCTGGGCCGTGATTGGTGATGCGCAACAGATAATTCAGGGCTTGACCTGTGCTGGCAGGTTCTGGTTCAACCTGGATAGTCACAGCTAAATCCGCCAAAGGTGGGCGGAACATTGCCACTGCATTGTCGCTTAAACTCGCGGCATACAGTGAATCACCGCCGCTGCTCAGGGCTATCGCCCGCACCCCGGCTAGGCCGTTCACGCCTTGCTGGGCGTCGGTGTGGACGGTGTTGAGCGCCAATACGCCGCTGCTCGGGTCACGACTGAACACCAGTAAGCTGTTGGCGTTGGTGCCTGCGGCATACAGCCAGTATCCATCGGGGGTGATGGCCAGACCAGACACGCTGTTAAGTGCAGTGAGGCCGTCTAGTTTGCTGACATAGCTCAGACTGCCGTCCGTACTGTTGCGGCGAAACAGGCTGATCGCCCCGTCAGTGCTGCCTGCCACGTAAACATAAGCATGGTCGGGGCTGATCGCCAGTCCTGCTGCGCCCGCAAAGCCGCCGTCGTTCTGGTTGCCGCTGATGAAGCTTTGGAGAAACTGTAGCGCACCGCTGGTTTGATTGCGTTCAAACACCACCAGGGCGTTGTCAATAATGCTGGCAGCATATAAGCGGCTGCCATCAGCGCTGAGGCGCAGGGTATTGACCCCGCTCAAGCCCGTGACCTGATTGACACCATTAGTTTGGGCTTCTTGAAAACTGAGTACATCGGTACTGGCATCGCGTTGGAACACCGCAATAGCCTGGCCCGCTAAACTGGCGACATACACCGAGTTGCCGTGGGTGGCGAGGCCGTAAGGAGCCAGTAAACCGCTGACCCCAGCAGTTCCATTAACCAAAGTTTGGCTGGCGCTCAGTTGTCCGGTGCTGAGAGTGCGCTGAAAAATGTGCAGACTACTGTTTGCATAATCAGCGAGATAGACCTGTTTCCCATCGTCACTGACTGCAACGCTGCTGAGCTTGCCCAGCGCCACCCCTGTGCTGGTGCTAGTCAGGCTTTGCACCAAGCTGAGCTGTCCGGTGCTGGCGTCCCGCGCTAATACCGCCAAGGTTTGGCCTTGGAAACTGGCGACGTACAGGTGTTTACCATCGGGACTGAGCGCCAAGTCGTTTGCGCCCCGTAAGCCTTGCATCCCGTCCTTGCCTTCAACGTAGGCTTGCACATAGAGCAGGCTGGGCGTGGCATTGACGGTGAGCGGGAGGTTAACGCTGTTGTTGGCCGAATTAGGATCGGCCTGGATCGCGCTGACCGTGGCGTTGGTGGTGAAGGCACCGCTTTGCTGCGGCACCACCCGCAGGCTGACCGTGGCGCTGTTGCCTTGCGCCAAGCTACCCAGCGGACAGGTGAGGCTATTGCTAGTGTCGGTCAGGTTGCACGCACTGCCTTGGCTGGTGGTCGCGGCAATAAACAAGAAAGCGGGCGGCAGTTGTACGCTTGCATTCACGCTGCTGGCGGTGGCGGGGCCAGCGTTCTGGATGGTCAATTGATAACTGAGTTCATCTTCAACCGTGACCGGGTTAGGGGTGGCGGTCAACTGTGCGCTCAAATCCGCCCGTGCTTCGCCCGCGTCCACCGCCAGCGTGGCGGTATCGTTGGCGGGATTGGGGTCAAAGCTGTTGCTGCTGAGTTGCACGCTGTTTTGAATGCTAGACACCGTGCGTGGCAACAGGGTGATAGCCACTGTGGCGCTGGCGTTGCCCGCAATCTCCCCCAGGACGCAACTCAAACTGCCAGCGGTTTCGCTACAACTGCCCTGGCTGGGCAGTGCGCCGATATAATCGACCCCGCTGGGTAAGGGATTGCTCAGGCGTACCGCTTGTGCGGTGGCGGTGCCGGTGTTTTGAATGGTCGCGGTGAAAACCAGCGGATTATTCACCGCTGCGGGATTGGGGGTGGCACTGAGCGTGACGGCTAAATCAATCAGTTCGCCGGTGATAGTGGTGGCCAACGTTTGGCTGTTGTCCGTGGCATTGAGTTCGCTGGCATTGCCGCTCACCGTGGCTTGGCTGCTCAAACTGCCAGGTAAGGTGGGTAATACATTGATTTGTAACCGAAAGGGGCCACTGTTGGCGAGTAACGTGCCAAGGGCGCACTGCAATTGACCGGGAGCCTGTTCCACACAGGGCGCGTTGGGAGTTGCGGCACTGGGCGCGGTGGTGCTGGCCGAGATAAAACGCAAACCGGTGCTGGGGGTAAACACATCCGTGACCACGACACTGCTGGTGTCAGTCGTGCTGAGATTCGCAATGTCCATGCTATAGCTCAGGGTTTGGCCCAGCGTCACGGAGGTGGCATTGGCTTTTAGGTTCAGCAGGCTCAAATCGGTGTGCAAAGTTTGGATGGGCACGTTTTGGCTGGCGCTGTTATTGGCAGTGTTCGGGTCGGTTTGGCTGGCGCTCACAGCAGCTTGCGCATCGAGGCCAGTGAGTTGTGTCGGGGCGATTAGCGTCAAATTGACCTGGGTTTGGGCATTAGCAGCCAGTGTACCTAGATCACAGTGTAAGCTGCTGCCAGCGGGTGTGGCGCAACTACCTTGGCTGGGTAATACCTGGCGAAAACTGGCGGCGGCTGACCAAGTGAGATCGAGACCTACGTTGCTGGCGCTGTCTGGGCCAAGATTGACGATCTGGGCGCTGACCACCACTTCGCCGCCGCCATTGACTGGATTGGGGCTGGCATTTAAGACGACTTGCATATCGGCATTGAATAGCTGACTGGCCACGTCAATCGCCATGCTGCTGCTGTTATTGGCCGCTTGGGTATCGGGATCGCTGCCGCTGACTTGCACGCTGTGGGTGTAACGGCCTGCGGTGCTGGTTTGTAGCCGGAAATCCACCCGGGTACTGGTATTGGCGGCTAAGGCTCCTAATGTGCAACTCACACTGCTCGCAGCGGGAGTGCCACATTGCCCCTGGGTCGTGGTGCTGCTGAGCAGGCTCAAACCAGTGGGCAGCACATGGGTCAAGGTTACGTTGTCGGCAGCATCCGGGCCATTGTTGGTGACGGTGACGCTGACGGTAAAGGGACTGTTGACCACCGGACTAGCGGTGACAGTTTGACTCAGGCCCAGATCTGCGGCCTTGGTACTGAAGTGTGCGACGGCATGACTGAGTAGGCCGGTGGCATACAACTGGCCGTTATCGGGACTGACCACGACATCACTGATGCCGCCGATACCGGCGACGCCTGCCACGCCATTTTTGGAAACCGCGACGAAATTGAGCGTGCTGCCCGACACGGCAAAAGTCGCCAGCGCACTTTCGCTATTCCCCGCTGCATATAAGCGGCTGCCGTCTGGACTAAGGCGCAAGGTGCGCACTCCCAACAAACCATCGACCCCAGCCACACCGTCTTGGTAACTGCCGCTGAAGCTGAGGCTGCCATCGCTGCTGTTGCGGTTAAACACGGTCAGCGCATTGTCGCTGTTGGCAGCCACAAATAAACGCGCACCATCGGGACTGAGACGCAAGCCATAAGCCCCGCCCAGACCGGTAATGCCACTACTGCCATTTTGATAAGTTCCGGCAAAGGTCAGCCGACCGCTGCTGGTGTCACGCCGAAACAGCACGACACTGTGGCTGCTGCTGGCGGTGACATAGACAAATAAGCCATCGCTGCTAACGACCACCGCGCTGGCACCGGTCAGATTAGTCACGCTGGCGCTGCCATTTTGTTGTAATTCGACAAAGCTTAGCAGGCCGTTGCTGCTGTCGCGGCTAAAGACGCTCAGTCCGCTGCTGCTGGTGGCATACAGGTGTTTGTCATCGGGACTCAGACTAAGCTGATTGACCCCAGCCAAGCCCGCTGCGTTACGCACCCCATTGCTGACCGCTTCAGAAAAGCTCAGCTGACCACTGCTGGTATTGCGGTTAAAGGTGACTATTGCACCAGCCTGCAAACCCGCCACATACACCTGTTTGCCATCAGCACTGACTAACACGGCATTGGGGCCATCCAAGCCGGTGATCCCAGCGCTGCCATTTTTCAGGCTTTGGCTAAAGATTAAAACCCCGTTGCTGCTGCGGGTGAACACCACCACGCTGTCATCGCTAAAACCCGTGGCATACAGTTGTGCCGCTTGGGGTTCCAGGGTCAAGGCGCTGGCCCCTTGCAAGCCTGTGATACCGCCGCTGTTGTTAATTTTAGCTTCGATAAAAGTCAACGCCTGCACCGAACCGCTGCCCAGTAGACACCACAGCAGGCAACAGTGTGAAAAATACCGAAGAATCAAACCAGATGCGTGTTTCATAGCAGACAGGAGCCATGCGGTGGGGAGCAGAAGGTTAAGTTGCCGAGTGGCAGCTTAACCGGATAACTGTGGGAGAGGGGAATACAAAATTGGGACAGGCATTCAAGTGATACCTATCCCAGGGGCTTACCAGCAATCGGTGCCAGGGGCTGGGGTCGCAGTTCTCTGGTTACTGGAATTCACAGCAAAGGTCTGGCATTTGGTATCTGCAAGCTGAGACGGAGAAACCGCCGTGGCGGTAATCGTAAAACTCGCCGCAGTTCCAGTCATGGTGAGTTTGTAATGACCGTCTGGCACTGTGTATGCCTCAGCGTCGGTTGCACCTTTGCACAAACCTTTTTTGTGGCAATTCAAACCGCCTGCGCCGAATTTGGTGGTGTAAGCATTGCCGTTGTTACCATAGAAACTTTCTTGCAATTGTGCCAATCCAGACAGCGCTACCTTGGCTTCGGTGCGTTTGCTGCGCATCAAATAGGTTTGAAACTGCGGAATCGCTATCGCCATGATTACCGCAATAATGCCCACCACAATCATGAGTTCGACCAGCGTGAAACCCGTGTACTTTTTCTGCATGAAATTCTTCTCCAAATTGCGCTTAGTTTGCATTTCTCAGATTAATCGTGCTGGTGAAAATCCGGCGAATACGGTAGTCATCAGGGGGATCATAGCTATTATCACTCAAACCTGGATCGAGTGCGTAATCATCCTTGGTGTCTAATTCTTGGTCAAGCCGTTGTTCCAAGGTACGCATTAAAAAAGTAATACGCACACTTTCGACAGTATTCCAATTAACCACATTAGTCGCAGTGACATACTGAAAGGGTTGCGCGCCTGTACCGAGATTCACCCCGTAGCGCACTTGCATGTTTTCCACCCCTTCCACCAATTCTTCGGCACAGTTACGCGCTGCGGTAAGCGCTAAACTGTCACGACACAAAGACAAGTAGAGCTTGTCGGCCTGAGTCTCCGAGTCCTTAACGGTGCGCTGACTGATGTAGTAACGGTGCTGATTCAGGCGACGTAGCTGGGCACCATAACTTTGCCCACCATTGTTGTAAGTACGCTCTAATGCGGGATTCACCGTAATGCCCGCCGCATTGACAGCCTGCACCCGGTAAAGTCCGTTACCCCCACAATCAGAAGCCACCACATAATCATTCTGGAAAATCTCGCCACGCACCGTGAACTGTGAGGTGAAGGGTAACGTCGCCGCCCCTATCACCAGCGGGGTTCTTTCAGAGGCGGCTAGAAACGTAGCCTGTGTAGGGGGAGGACACACTGCGGCATCTTCATAAGCGGCCTGAGTCGCAAAACCCAGTAGATTGCCATACTCAACGAAGGAGGGGCAGTGCATCATTGCGAAAGCATTGCGATTGGTGTCTACAAACGACACCAACAGCACGTCCGACTGGTTGAGTCCATTATTGTCAGTGCCTTGAATCCGCAGAATGGGGGTTGGAATCACCGCAGGGCCGGTGGGAATATTACCCGCACAACCGAAATAACCCGCCATGCGCAAATCGCGACCAATAAAGTCCGTAGCAAAGCGGGCATTTTCCTGTAGGCCAGATAAATCGTTTTGCACGTTATAGGAGCGCTTGCTGCTGATCATCAGTGCTGCGATACCAGCCATTAAAATCAAACCGATGGTCATGGCGATCATCAGTTCGACTAAACTTAAGCCCTGGCTGCGTTGCTTGCTCATAATTGCACCACCCATCTTTTCTGTCTGGCGGCGGTGGCCGGATCATCGGGATCATCACGCAAACCTTCCGGTACCGTCCAGATCACAGTAATTTGATACTGCACGACACCCGCCGTAGGGATGGTAGCTCCAATCGTGCCCTGACCACCCGGCAAGACCCTGGCTAACTCGTTATACCATTCATTTAAGTCGTAAGTACGCAGATCCGAGGCAGAACAGGCGTTGGCTACACAATCAACTGTACCTCCGGGCTTGCTACTGACCACATAGCCCTTACCCACCGCCGTACCATTGGTAATCACATCAGCTCTCGCAAAAACCTGATTAAAACGAATTTTATCAATAATTTGATTGGCTTGTACCGTGGCCTGGGTCAGCGTATAAGCATCCCGGGTATAGAGTTGCCCTTTTGATTGCAAAGCGGCCACCCCCAACAAGCCTATCGACAAGACTGCCAAGGCCACTAAAACTTCAATCAGGGTGAAACCTGCTGATTTTGAGCGGACGCCAGTGTGCGTCATGTTAAGCCTCTATGTAGGTGGGTAGACAAGGGAATATCAAGTGTCACGATGCATACTCATCAAGATGCGCAGGCGCGATAACGATCATCTTGCAAAATAACACGCCCAGTGCGTCGTATGATTAAATGGCGGCCTGTGGTTTTAGCCTGTGCATCGCACACGAAGAAATTCAAGCTCGCGCTGGTCAAAGCCAGCGAGCCATCACTGCCGCTATACATGAGTGTCGCCTCCTTCAGGGGGCTAGGCAAGGGAGCCAAGCTTAAGCTGACGAGGTTGTTTTCTCCCAAATTGATCGTCGGAAAACCTTGGGTCATCGCACTGTCGGAGTAACGGTCGTGATAATCAAAAGTCCGCAACACTTCGCAATCTTGCCGTGCATTATCGGGGATATTGGTCGCCGCACAATCCCCATCGCGTCGGCCATCGATCCAAATTTGCCACCCCGGCCCCCACTCGTTAGCGGTGTTCACCGAGGTGCTTAACATCGTGATATAGATGTTCTGGTTACGGGTGATGGCTTCGCCGCGTGCAAAATTAAACGCCGCCACCAACTCATTGGTCTGCGTGGTTAAGCGACTATTACGCAGATAATCACCGAGTGCTGGCAAGCCCACCGTGGTGAGAATGGCCACTACCGCCAAAGTCACCACCAGTTCGATAAGGGTAAATCCAACCGAGATTTTTGTGTCCATGACTCAAGTTCTACCAGTGACCAGTCTTGTTGTCATGCTGCTCTGAGACCAGCGGTGCGCTTTCTCAGATTAGCGGGGCGACAAAAACCAGTGAAAATTATTTTATTTCATTGAGTTGGAACTGAGGCAAACTTGGCTCAAAGCCACTGCCCACCACTCACCCGCCACTGTCCGGCTAAATCAGTCTGGCTAGTGATACTAGTATAACCCCGTTGGGCAAGCAACTCTTTCACAGCGGGAGCCTGTTGATAACCGTGTTCTAACCACAGCCAGCCACCGCTTTTGAGTTGACTCGGTGCTGCCGCAATGATCTGCCGCAAGGCCGCCAGACCCTCGTTACCCGCAACCAAAGCAGACAGCGGTTCGTAGCGCACATCTCCCTGGGTGAGATGCGGATCAGCCACTGCGATATAAGGGGGATTGCTGAGAATCACATCGAAGCAGGGTGCCGTGATCAGGGCAGAATTCCAATCCGCAGCCAGATACTGAAGATTGGTCACGCCCAGTTGTTGACGATTGTGCAACGCCACTGTCAAGGCATCCCAGGAATTATCAATGCCCAACACCCACGCGGCGGGCCGACTGAGCGCCAACGCTAAAGCGATTGCACCAGAGCCGGTGCCTAAATCTAGCGCCTGTACCGGGCGATCACTGGGCAGTACCGCCAGCCCGCATTCCACCAGTAATTCGGTGTCTGGGCGTGGGATCAAAGTGGCTGGCGTGACTGCGAGCGTGAGTGACCAGAATTCCCGTTGCCCGGTGAGATAAGCGACCGGCACGCCAGCGACGCGGCGCTGCAACAGTGTTTCATAAGCGGCCTGTTGCGCCGCAGTCACCGCCCGTTCAGGCCAGGTGTAAAGATAGCTACGCGAGACGGCGAGTGTCTGTGCCAATAACACTTCGGCATCCAAACGGGGTGAAGGCGAGTCTTGCAAGCGCGCTTGGGCAGCACGCAGCAGGGCTTGAATCGTCATCGACACCGTTTCACGGACTCGCCCGGAGCGTGGTCGCAGGATCAGCCAAGCTGCCCAACAGTTCGGCTTGGTGTTCGCGAATCAGCGGGTCAATAATTGGATCCAGATTGCCCGCCACGACTTCATCCAATTTATAGAGCGTGAGATTAATGCGGTGTTCCGTCACGCGCCCCTGCGGAAAATTGTAAGTGCGAATCCGTTCTGAACGATCACCGCTGCCCACCAAACTACGCCGAGCGCTGGCCTGTTCCGAACGCTGCTGTTCGCGTTGTTGCGCCAAGATGCGCGACTGTAGCAAGGACATCGCACGGGCGCGGTTTTTGTGTTGAGAACGTTCGTCCTGGCATTCGACCACGAAGCCGGTGGGCAGGTGCGTGATGCGAATTGCCGATTCGGTTTTGTTGATGTGCTGTCCGCCTGCACCCGAAGCGCGGTAAGTGTCCACTTTCAAATCGGCGGGATTAATCTCAATCGCATCAATTTCTTCGACTTCTGGCATCACCGCCACCGTGCAAGCCGACGTATGGATACGTCCCTGCGCTTCGGTTTCTGGCACACGCTGGACGCGATGACCGCCGGACTCAAATTTCAAACGGGCGTACACTCCCTGACCCGTCACCCGCATGATGATTTCTTTATAACCGCCGTGTTCACCCAAACTTTCGCTGATCACTTCCACTTGCCAGCGACGCTGTTCGGCATAGCGCAAATACATGCGGGTCAGCACGCCTGCAAACAGCGCGGCTTCATCCCCGCCAGTGCCCGCACGCACTTCCAAAAAGGTATTGCGCCCATCATCCGGGTCTTTGGGCAGCAACAGCAGTTGCAAGTCGATTTCTAACTGGGCTTGCTGCTGTTTAGCCAGTTCCAATTCAGTAACCGCCATCGCCCGCAATTCAGGATCGGGATCGCGCAGCAATTCTTGAGCTTCCGCTATCGCTTCCCCTGCCTGACGATAAGCGGAAAACCCGTCCACCACCGGCTTGAGGTCTGCATATTCGATAGACAGGCTGCGAAATTTGTCTTGATTGCCAATAATGCCAGGATCAGCCAGTAAAGCGCCTAATTCTTCAACGCGGTCAGTGAGTTGTTCGAGTTTAAAACGAATGGATTCTTTCATGCGTGGATCACGTTGAGAGTGGTAAAAAAAGAACGGCGTGCCTGGGTCTTAAGACGTAGGCAGCTTAAACAATTGGCGAATCGTGTCCACCAGTTCAGTGTCGCGATCTGCCCCAGCTTGGCGCAGTTGCACACAGGGTTCGTGCAACAAGGTATTGGTCAGGCGATGCGCTAGAAATTCCAAAACCACTTCTGGCGGGCGACCTGCACTGAGCATCTGCTTGGCTCTGACTAACAGTTGCTGGCGGGTCGTGTCTACTTGTTGGCGCAACTGGCAAATCGTGCCGACTGTCTCTAACGACTGCATCCAGCGGATAAAATGATCCACTTGCGCGTCGATGATTTCTTCTGCTTGGTGTGCCGCTTCCTCGCGAGAACGCAAATTGTCTTGAATCACATCGTTGAGATCGTCAATGCTGTACAGGTACACATCGTCGAGCTGACTGACCGCCGGATCGATGTCACGCGGCACGGCAATGTCCACCATGAACATAGGCCGATGTTTGCGCGCCCGAATCGCCAGCCGCACTTGATCCGCAGTCAATACCAAGGTCTCGCTGGCGGTGGAGGAAATCACCACGTCTGCTTCTGCTAAATGGTTAGGAATTTCTGGGAGCGTGATGGCGTAGCCGCCCATCGTGGTCGCCAATACTCTAGCCCGTTCCAGGGTGCGATTGGCGACGATCATCCGTCCCAAACCGTTGGCGTGTAGATGGCGTGCCGCCAATTCGATGGTTTCGCCTGCTCCGATGAGTAGCGCGGTGTGGTTGCGCAAATCGCCAAAAATCTGCTGGGCTAAACGCACCGCTGCAAATGCCACCGAAACCGGACTGGAGCCAATCGCCGTGTCGGTGCGTACTTGTTTAGCCACCGCGAAGCTGTATTGAAATAGGCGACTGAGCAACTTACCCAACGCCCCGGTTTGCTGAGCAATCCGATAAGCGGTTTTGAGTTGCCCCAAAATTTGCGGCTCACCCAACACCATCGAATCCAAACCACTAGCCACTCGCAGCAGATGACGCACGGCGGCGGAAGCGGGATGCACATATAAAAACTGGTTCAACTGTTCACGCGACATCGCATGATAATGGCTTAACCAATCGATAATGGGACTGGCATCCTCATCTATGCCACAATACAATTCGGTTCGGTTGCACGTCGATAGAATCACCGCTTCCCGTACCGGCGTTTGTTGTTTGAGTGAGCGCAACGCATCGGGCAAACTGGCTTGAGGGAAGCTGAGTTGTTCCCGAATATCGACAGAAGCCGTGGTATGGTTGACCCCAAAAGCGAATAACTGCATAGCCTCCCACAGCCGTTTGAACTTCAGTGTACACTATGTGTGTTTGTCTCAATCCACGCCCCACTTCATCCGTCGAGACACCTGCCGACAGAGAGAGGTCGATGAATGGTGATTTCCCGTGCATGGGCAGTGACTGTGAAACCTAACGAGACTCGCGTATCGTGGTCAAAATCCGCCCCTAAAGGGGAAAGTTTCGGATCAGCCAGGAATTAAGATAAAACCGTCTGGGTTGGCAGCAATCACCCCCCGAATACGTCTGTCACCGCAAACTCAGACCCAATCCACTACCCTCTAGCATGATGATGACAATCGCTCATTATAGCGGGTTATTGGCCGTAAAAGTGATCCTTGGAGTGTATACATTGTGAATAATCCTCTCTTATCAAAAAACTGGGCAGCCCTGTTACTGGGGGGGTGCTGCATCCTGACCAGTTGCGCGGCTAACCTACCTAGCACTGACAGCGCGTCTGCGGTTGCCGCCGACGATACCGCGACAGAGTTGCCTGCAGAACCGCCGCAACTGCCAGCAGCGACCGAAACGACGGTGGCTCCGAGTGCTGCCCCCGCGCCTTCTTACGCACAAACTTTCAGTTCGCCGGAACAAGCCGCCTTGTATCAAGCCGCCTTATACAAGGCAATGACCGCAGAATTAGCGGGTTTTCGTAATGACTATGTGAATGCGGCGACTTATTACATGGAAGCCGCCAAGTTAATGGCAGACCCTCGGCTGGCGGCGCGGGCGACCCGTGTGGCTTTTTACGCCAAGAATTCAGCCGTTGCGCAAAGTGCAGCCCAGCTCTGGCAACGCTTAGCCCCCAACGATCCAGAAGCCCGCCAAACGCTGATTGCCGTACTGCTACGGGCCGGTGATACGGTTGCGGCAACCCATGAAATCAGTGCCTTGCTCGATCACGGTGACAGCTTGTCCGAACAACAAGCCGATATGTTGATCGAGTTACTCAAACAGGGCGGCGATCAAGAAGCTGCCTTGACCGTGCTGGATAATTTGGCCACCAATCGCCCGCAAGATGCGCGCTTGCGCTACCTGCAAGCCCGCTTACTGATTGGGGCTGAACAAAATGACCGCGCTTTGGCGGCGTTGCGTCAATTGCTGGTATTGGAACCCGAACACGCCAGCGCCGTGCCGCTGTACGCACAACTGCTACAGGAACAGGACAAACTGCCAGACGCGCTCAGCTTTCTTGAGCAACAACTGCGCAGCTATCCCAAACAAGACGAATGGCGCTTGCTCTATGCCCGTTTGCTGATCACTGCCGAGCGCACCAGCGACGCACAGGCCCAATTCAAGACCTTGTTGGAACACTCACCCAAAGACATGGATTTGTTATACGCACTCAGTCTCTTACATTTGCAAGGCCAGCAAACCGAGCAAGCGCAGCAGACCTTGGAACGTATGCTGAGTCTGGCGACTTTAGAAGAACAACGTAACACCGCCCGTTATTTTCTCGGCCAAACTGCCGAACAAGCCAAACAGAGCGAGACTGCGCTGTCTTGGTATCGTCAAGTCGGCAAAGGCACCCACTATTTCAATGCGCAAACCCGGCTGATTTTGCTGCTGTTAGATCAAAAAGCCTATACCGAAGCGAAAGCGCAATTGGCCCGCATCACCACCAGCGATAATGAGGAGGCCCTGAATCTGCTGAAGTTGGAAGCAGAAATTTATCTACACCAAAAGGCATATCAGGCCGCTCGTGATGTGTATCAACGCGGTTTGGATGGCGATCCAGAAAACACCGATCTGCTCTACATGCGGGCAATGATGGAGGAAAAACTCCAGCGGGTTGATTTATCAGAAAAATACTTTCGGCGCGTGCTAGAAATCGAACCAGACAACGTGGAAACCCTCAATGCCTTGGGTTACACCTTGGCGGACAAAACCACCCGTTTTGACGAAGCCTATCAACTCATCCGCAAAGCCTATGATGCGCGCCCGAATGCGTATTACATTCTCGACAGCATGGGGTGGGTGCTATACCGTCTGGGTCGTCATGAAGAAGCGGTGGACTATCTGCAACGCGCCCTCACCGCCAAACATGACCCAGAAATTGCCGCCCACTTGGGCGAAGTGCTGTGGCACAGCGCACGTCAACGCGAAGCACAACAAATCTGGGAAAAGGCGGCCAAGGACTTTCCCGACGATGAGTTACTACGCGACACCATGCAACGCTTATTATCAAAAGGCCAGTAATCATGCCAGCACTACGCCCAATGATGCTGCTGGTATTGAGCCTGCTGACCGTTGCCTGCGCCACTGCACCACCCCTCACCCCCGCACAGGCACAACAGCGCGCCCTCACCGCCCAAAAGCTTGAGGCGCTACAACACTGGCGCTTGAATGCCAGCATTGCGGCACACGGTGAAGAGGGCGCTTGGGATGCACGGGTACTCTGGCAACAGGCGGGGAATCAATATCGTATCGATCTGTATGGCCCACTGGGGCAAGGGGCGATTCATCTGGCGGGCAACCCCAGCGGGGTCACTTTGGACACGGCTGAAGGCAAACGCTACCAAGCCCGCGATCCCGACAGCTTGTTGCGCAATAACACCGGCTTGATCTTGCCACTTAAGCAGCTCTATTACTGGATACGCGGCTTGCCCGCCCCAGACACGCAGGTCAGTGCAGCCGAGTACAACGCGCAAATCGACTTACAAACCTTGACGCAAAACGGCTGGCATATCAGCTATGTCAAGTACATGGAACAAGATGGCTTGCGCTTACCCAAAAAACTCAATCTGCAAAACGATGACTATTATGCCCGCATCGTGATCTCGAATTGGCAGCCTAGTGCCGCCACCTTCACACCATAAAGCGGCCAAAACAAAACCCGCAAACCAACAAAACCCGCCAGGTCTTTCGAGACCTGGCGGGTTTTTGAGTGTGACTGCGCTACAAAACGCCAGGGGTTTAGTCGCTGACGACTAAGCTCGGGTTTTTGCAAAAATCAAATTGCGCCGGTTCTGAACTGGAACCATCCTTATAATCGACCTGCACCCACCATTCGCAGCCAGAATCATTGGTGTGTTCGGCCCATTCCAGAGTGACTGAGCTTTTTGAGGGCACTTCTTCGCTGAGCGTGAATTCGCTCCAGTCCGTTTTGTTTTCCGAGGCGCGCACAGCGGTGATAGCCTGCGAAGTCTGGTTATCCACTTCAAATTGGTAATCCGCTGCGACCGCCAGCGGTGCGCCTGCGACCAGTGTTACCCCACACAACAAAGTCATGCACAGTTTTTTCATCGTCTTGTACTCCAACATCAATAGTCAGCGAAGGTGCCCCACAGAAAGCTCTGGAAGCTTTTGAACTCAAACCCGCAAGCGCGTCAGCGCGGGGTGGTACGCTCTGGCTTGAGCGTGTTGATTTTAGCTGAGCTATCCGGGGGCAGCAAGCAAGCTGAGCCAAAAATTGAGCGGATTGGAAAAAGCCGTAGACATGGCGCGGACTGCTACGTCACCAAATAACCCTGCAATTTATCCAGAAATAAGTTTATCCCACACCCAGACTTTGTTATATTTGCGCCAAGCGACGGGGATAGCGCACAAGTTGCTGTTTTTATAACATTAGTCGATTCTTATTTACGCCGTTAGTCTCGCAGAGTAAGTGGCTATTAGGCGTACTTTTAGATTTGGCTTGGTTTTTGAGCGCGCCCCTCGGCTTGTCGTTAATCCCTCTAGGTGGGCGATAAAAAACAGAACAGTTTTAAGGCACGAGGAGTCAGGCAATGTCTCACGATGATACGTTTTACGCAGCCATGCGCAGGCGCGGCATCAGCCGTCGCGATTTTTTGAAATTTTGTACCGTCACCACCGCCTCACTGGGACTGAGCGCCAGTCTAGTGGGACAGGTGGCTCACGCCCTAGAAACCAAACCACGGATGCCGGTGTTATGGCTGCATGGCTTGGAATGCACTTGTTGTTCAGAATCTTTTATCCGTTCCGCTCACCCGTTGGCCAGCGATGTGGTGTTGTCGATGTTGTCGTTAGACTATGACGACACCTTGATGGCGGCAGCCGGTCATCAAGCCGAAGCTTGTCGGCTTGAAATCATGGAAAAATACAAGGGCCGTTACCTGTTGGCAGTGGAAGGCAATCCGCCGCTGAACGAAGACGGCATGTATTGCATCGTCGGTGGACGTCCGTTTGTGGAACAATTGCGCGAAACCGCCAAAGACGCGGCTGCCGTGATTGCCTGGGGCAGTTGTGCCTCCAACGGCTGCGTACAGGCAGCCAAACCCAATCCCACGCAAGCCGTGCCGATACACAAAGTCATCCTCGACAAACCCCTCATCCGCGTGCCTGGTTGTCCGCCCATCGCCGAGGTGATGACGGCGGTGGTGGCTTATATGCTGGCCTTTGAACGCCTGCCAGAATTGGACGCACAACGCCGTCCGAAAGCCTTTTACGGTCAGCGCATTCACGACAAATGCTATCGCCGTCCGCATTTTGACGCCGGTCAATTCGTGGAAGCCTGGGACGACGAAGGCGCACGCAAAGGCTATTGCCTCTACAAAATGGGCTGCAAAGGGCCAACCACCTATAACGCTTGCTCCACTGTTGGCTGGAACGAAGGCGTGTCATTCCCGATTCAATCCGGGCACGGCTGTCTTGGCTGCTCGGAAGACAATTTCTGGGACAACGGCCCGTTCTATGAGCGCTTGAGCCAGGTCTCCGGTTTTGGCATCGAAGCCGACGCCGATGAAATCGGGCTGGCCGCCGTCAGTGTAGCCGGTGTGGGTATCGCCACCCATGCCGTGGTCAGTGCGCTCAAGCAAAGCAAACAGCCCCCAGAACAACCCCAGCATCCTGAAGGAGACCAGACATGACTAGCCGCCTAGTAGTCGATCCCGTGACCCGTATCGAAGGACATATGCGGGTTGAAGTGGATTTGGACGAGAACAATGTGATCCGCAACGCCGTGTCTTCTGGCACCATGTGGCGTGGTTTGGAAGTGATACTCAAAGGCCGTGACCCGCGTGATGCCTGGGCGTTTACGCAACGCATTTGCGGCGTTTGCACCGGCACCCATGCCTTGACTTCGGTGCGGGCAGTGGAAAATGCGCTCGGCATCAGCATCCCGGAAAATGCCAATAGCATCCGTAATATCATGCAGTTGACCCTGTATGCACACGATCATCTGGTGCATTTTTATCACTTACACGCCCTGGATTGGGTGGATGTGGTCAGCGCACTACAAGCCGATCCCAAGGCGACTTCTGAACTGGCACAAAGCATTTCAGATTGGCCCAAATCTTCGCCGGGCTATTTCCGTGACGTACAGACCCGCCTCAAGAAATTTGTCGAATCCGGGCAGCTAGGCCCGTTCAGCAACGGTTATTGGGGCAGTCCAGCCTATAAGCTGCCACCTGCGGCCAATTTGATGGCGGTGGCCCATTATTTAGAAGCCCTGGATTTCCAAAAGGAAATCGTCAAAATTCACGCGGTATTTGGCGGCAAAAATCCACATCCCAATTGGTTAGTCGGCGGCATGGCCTGCGCTATCAATTTGGATGGCGTCGGTGCGGTGGGCGCGGTGAATATGGAACGCTTGGCGTTGGTCGCCCGTGTTATTGACCAAACCATTGAGTTTATTGATAAAGTCTATCTGCCAGACCTGACCGCGATTGCCTCGTTCTACAAAGAATGGACGTTCGGCGGCGGCTTGTCCTCGAAAAATGTCATGTCTTATGGCGATATTCCCGAACACGCCAACGACTACAGTGCCAGCAGTTTACTGTTGCCACGCGGTGCCATCATCAACGGTGATTTAAGCACCGTGCATGAAATTGACCTGGGCGACGTGGCGCAGATTCAGGAATTTGTGGTGCATTCTTGGTATCGCTATCCCGACGAAACCAAGGGCTTACATCCTTGGGAAGGGATTACCGAGCCGAATTTTGTGCTAGGCCCCAACACCAAGGGCACCAAAACCCATATCGAAGCACTCGACGAAGCGGCTAAATATTCCTGGATTAAAGCGCCGCGCTGGCGCGGTCATGCGATGGAAGTCGGGCCGTTGCCGCGTTACCTCATCGGTTATGCGCAAAATAACCCTGAATTCAAAGAACCGGTCGAAAAATTGCTGAAAACGCTGGATTTACCCATCACCGCGCTGTTTTCGACGCTGGGACGCACCGCTGCGCGTGGTCTGGAAGCCTCTTGGGCTGCGCACAAAATGCGTTATTTCTTCGATAAACTGATGGCTAACTTGAAAGCCGGTGAGTTTGCCACTGCCAACACCGTACATTGGGAACCAAGTAGTTGGCCCCGTGAAGCCAAGGGCGTGGGTTTTACCGAAGCCCCACGCGGTGCGCTCGGTCATTGGGTGGTGATCAAAGACGAAAAAATCGCCAATTACCAAGCCGTGGTGCCAACCACTTGGAACGGTTCGCCACGCGACCCGCAGGGACAACTCGGTGCCTTTGAGGCAGCGTTGCTGGATACGCCGCTGGCCAAAAGTGACGAACCCCTGGAGATTCTGCGCACGCTGCACAGCTTCGATCCTTGTTTGGCTTGTTCCACCCATGTGCTGTCCCCGGATCGTCAGGAACTGACGCGGGTCAAAGTGCGTTAGGAGGTCACGTATGAGCGTACACAATTCGACGTTAGAACCGGTGTATGTGTATCAGGTGCCGGTGCGCTTATGGCATTGGATCAATGCCTTGGCAATCTTTGTCTTAGCCGTCACCGGCTATTTCATCGGCAGTCCACCGTCTTCGTTATCGGGCGAAGCCAGTGCGCATTATCTGATGGGGACGATCCGCTATGTCCATTTTGTCGCGGCTTATCTGTTTGCTGTGGGCTTGTTGTTGCGGCTGTATTGGGCTTTTGTCGGCAACTCACATGCCCGCGAGATTTTTCTGCCGCCGCTGTTCAGACGGCAATGGTGGGCGGACATGCTTTACCATGTGCGCTGGTATCTGTTTCTCGAAAAAACTCCAAAAAAATACTTGGGACACAATCCCTTGGCCCTGCTGGTGATGTTTAAATTCGTGTTGCTGTCGCTGTTCATGCTCGGTACTGGCTTTGCCTTGTATGGCGAAGGCCAAGGGGCCGACAGTTGGCAAGCCTCGCTGTTTGGCTGGGTGCTGGTGTGGTTTGGGGATAGCCAAAGCGTGCATACCTGGCATCATCTCGGCATGTGGGGCATGGTGGTGTTCATTATGGTGCATATGTATATCGCGATCCGTGAAGACATCATGGGGCGCACCACGATGGTCAGCACTATGATCAACGGCTATCGGATGTTCAAGGATACCCGGCCCTGATGCGCATTCTGGTACTCGGCATTGGCAATCTGTTGTGGGCCGACGAAGGTTTCGGGGTGCGCGCCGTGGAAAGCCTGCACCGATATTACCAAGTGCCGCCGACCGTGACCTTACTGGACGGCGGCACCCAGGGTTTGTACCTGCTACAGTATGTGCAAGAAGCAGACAAGCTGTTGATTTTCGATGCCATAGACTATGGTTTGCCGCCTGGCACTCTGAAACTGGTGTGCGATGCCGAGGTGCCCAGTTTTCTGGGCGCTAAAAAAATGAGCTTGCACCAAGTCGGCTTTCAAGAAACCCTCGCTGCCGCCCAATTGACCGGGCATTATCCCGAAGCGTTGCGGCTGATCGGGGTACAACCTTTGCGGCTGGAAGACTATGGCGGCAGCCTCAGTCCACCGGTACGTGACCAGCTTGAACCCGCCTTGCAATTGGGTTTGGAAATTTTAGCGAGCTGGGGTGCGGTGTTGGTGCCCCGCGACTCACCACTTCTGCCTGCCCAGGGACTGGGCATGCCGGGCTTGGACTTGGAGAGCTACGAAACTGGGCGGATGGCAGTCTAGCGCTCATCGCGCCTGCAAAGTGTTCCTACAATTGTTGTAAATCCGCTTGCAGATGACTCAGGCGTAACCAACTGACCTGGGCAGGCAAGCTGATGGCGGGGAACGATGGCCCTGCGGTGAGTACCAAGGCGCGTAATGGCAAGTTAAGGCTGTGCAGTTGGCTCACCAGCTTGGCCCGCGCTTCATCCCAAATCAGCAACACACACAGGCAGCCGCTGAGCGTGGCGGTGTGTTGCGCCACCAAGGGTTGTAAGCTACTAAAGGCTTTGTCCTGGGTGATTTCGACGCAGGCTAAAATTTCCAGCAAGGTGTTGATTTGCACCAAACCGCGTCCGCCCGTGAAACAGTAAGCTTGGTCACCGACAAACAGCAAGTCGAGCAGGGTGTCTTGGGTAACTAGGCTGCTGACAAAAGAGGCCGCCACCGACACGCCTGCTTCAAACAGCACATGCTGGTCTGGCGTGGCGAAAGTGTCCAAAATCAGTGCGTGCCGCACAAAAAATTCATCTTGCAGTTCTTTGACGATGGGCTTGCCTTGGCGTGCCCAGCTACGCCAGTGAATATGGCGCAGCGGATCGCCAGGACGATATTCGCGCAAGGCAACAAACTCCACCGCATCGCCGACTGACATCGCCAAATTAACCCCGCCTGGCTGGTGTTTGCGCGTGCCTGGCAAAGCCAAGGGGGGCACGGTGTAGCGAATCGGCAGCACCAACAGCCGATCTGGCAGGGCTTGATAGCGAATGCTACGAAACAGACCAAGCGGATCGGTGCGGGCCACTTGCACCCCAGACAAAGCGATGTAACCCCGCCGCAACGGCAATAGCTGGACGCGCAAGTCGGCGCTGCCCGCTGGGGTAAGCTTGGGGGCATCTTGCCAGTAATTGACCGCCCCGCGCTGTTTTTGAGTGAGCCAAACCCAGCGCGGATAGCCCACGTAATTGTCAAACCAGTTGTAGCGCCCGACTGAGCGGGTGGTCTGGAGAAAAGTGTGCAGGTTGGGCAGCGCTTGATCGATCTGATCGCGCACTAGCCAGCCAAGTTGATGATGGGGACTGAGATTGTCCAGACGGATGCTGTATTCCAGCGTTTCTCCGACGGTGGCGTAGCGCGGTAACTGGCGCTGTACCCGAAAACGCGGTCGAAACCACAGGCCGCTGAGCATGGCCAAGCCCAGCAGTGCCAGACTCAGCGTAAACATCTGGTAAGCAAAGGTTTTGCGGGTGTCGATACCAAACAGGGCACCGGTCATCAACATCCCCAGCACTAAAGTGCCGGTGCTGGTCAGGTGACTGCGAAACCAGGTGCTGACCCGGTACACCGTGCGAAAATTGTGAAATAACAGCCGTTTGAACATGCAGACTTAGGGTGCCAGGCGCAACAACAGCCGATCAGTTGGAGGACTGTCGCTGGGTAGCAGCAGGGGACTGCTTTGCAACAGTTGCACTAAACGCGCTGGATCGCTACGCGGACGCAGCGAAAAATGCAATTGCTCGGGATCGATACGTTCCAAGGTGACTTGACTGACTTCAGCCAAACTTTTCAAGTAGCTTTCTACACGCTGATAGTCGGCCATGCTCAACACTTTTTCCACGGTCAAGTGTACCAGGCCATCTGGCGCGGCGGGCGGTGCTGGATTGGCGGGCTGTTGCTGGGTGACAGTTGGGACGGGCGGCTGAGACGGTGCGACGGGAACAGGCTCGGGCGCTGAAGCGGCAACCGGCTTGGGCGGAGCCAGTTGTTGTTGCAGCCAGTCCAGGCCGTGGCTGAGCAGTGTTTCTATCGTGTCGGCCTGGTCTTGCCAGCGTGATTCCGTGCCTTGATGATGCAGCCGCCATTGCGCCTGCAACACCCCGGCGTGCTGAACAATCTGCCCGCTCAACAGGCTGTCTGGGTGATAACGCTGGGAGGCTTGGCGCAACGTGGTTTCTGGCACAGTGAGCAACTGCGGCGGATCGATTTGACGGCGATCTTCCAAATCCAGCAACGGCAATAACAGATTCAAACCACGGCTGCTGGCTTGCTGTTGTAACTGCGCGGCGGCGGTAGGCGCTTCATCGGGGCTGAGCCATTGCCAGCCTTGCGGCCCCAGTTGTGCCAACCAAACCAAAATCACCGGCGACGGCAGATTCTCCGGGGGAGAAGCCACCGCCGCTGCGTTCAACCAAGCGCTACCGAGCAACAGCAGCAACGCATTCAAACGCACAATGCCTGGGTATCGCATATGACCTACACTCCAGCCGGTTTAACCGGTTCTAAGCCATGACAGTTAAGGACGACTGATCTCGCCCTGTCCGTTTTTAAATAAGTTATCCACGACCTGTCCGGTGGCGTCCAGCAATTCCACCTGCAACGGCATTTTCCCCAGAGCGTGAGTGGCGCAAGACAAACAGGGATCGTAAGCGCGCACCGCGACTTCGATATGATTGAGCAAGCCTTCGGTGAGGTTTTTACCGTCCAGATATTCGCGTGCCACTTGACGGATCGATTCGTTCATCGCCTGATTGTTGTTGGTGGTAGACACAATCAGATTGGCACGGCTGATCATGTCGTGTTCATCTACTTCATAGTGATGGAATAAAGTACCGCGTGGCGCTTCAATCACGCCGATGCCAGTCGAGCGGCGCGTGCCTTGCGTCACCAATTCATTGCCCAAAGTGACCGGATCGAGCAGCAAGGTTTTGATGCCTTCTGCCGAATGCAACACTTCGATCATCCGCGCCCAATGATAGGCCAAGGTGCTTTGCACCGGTTTGCCATGATTCAAATGACTAAAAATCTGGCGTTCGGCTTCGGCCAGCGGAGTGGGGATAAAGTCGCAGTTGTTCACCCGTGCCAACGGCCCGACGCGATACCAACCCTGTGCCGTGCCGCGTGACAGCAAATAGGGAAACTTCATATAAGACCAGGATTTGACTTCCTCGTGGATATAATCGTTGTATTGGCAATAATCGACATGATCATGGATGGTCTGGCCTTGCGCATCGCGCACCCGCAAGCCGCCGTGATATAAATCCAGCGCACCATCCTCGCGCACCAGACTGAGCATATTCGAGTCAATCGTGGCAAAACTCTGATGAAAATCGGCATTGGCTTGATACACCCGTTTAATCAGATTCACCGCCCCCTGTGACCACGCGATCACCTGATCGATCTCGGCCAGCAACTCATCGCGTTCCTTGAGGGTTAAGGCTTTGTTCATGCCGCCAGGTACGCTGGCTGTACCATGCACCCGCTTGCCAGAAATCGCTTTAATGACCTCTTGACCATATTTGCGCAGTTGAATGCCTTGTAAACCCAATTCAGGATAATCGGCGATCACGCCCAAGATATTCCGGTGCGCCACCGCGTCTTCAAAACCAAACAGCAAATCCGGCGAAGACAGATGAAAAAAATGCAGCGCATGGGATTGCAAAGTCTGGCCGAGGTGCATCAAACGCCGCAGGTTTTCAGCCGTCGGCGTCAGGCGATCCACGCCCACGATCATATCGACCGCCTTAGCGGCGGCCAGATGATGACTGACCGGACAAATACCGCACAGGCGCTGCACCAACACCGGAATTTCCCAGTAAGGCCGTCCTTGAATAAATTTCTCAAAACCTCTGAATTCAACGATATGCAGACGCGCTTGCTGCACATGCTGGTCTGCATCCAGTAACAACGTCACCTTGCCATGCCCTTCGACTCGGCTTAACGGCTCAATCACCACACGGTTTAATTGCTGCGGATTGGCTGCGGTTTCTAAAGTGTTCATGATCGTAATCTCCTTGGGTGGACGAGAAGTGAACCATTATGGCTGCTACGCAGCCGATGGAGCAAACACTGCCTGAAGTCAGTGTACCACTGGCTAAGCCATAATTTGACTGATGCGACGCAAATGATAAAAGCAAATTGCCAAGGACAGAGGAGTGCCAGGCCCGACTCAGCCCTCAATTTCCCCAAGCACCCGCGCCAATTCCGTCAGCATTTCCTGGCTCAACTCCGCCGACCAGTCACCGCCGTGCGTGTTGCGCAAGTGCGTTTCCAACGCCATTGCTTGTTGACAAAGCCGCTGCGCGCCAATGGTGCCAGCGGCGCTTTTGAGGTTATGCGCCAAACGTTGCGCCTGTTCGGCGTCGCCCTGTTGCTGGGCTTGCTGGAACCGCGCCGCGAAGCCGCGATAATGCTCGGCAAACAGGAGGCGCAGCGCCGGATCAATCGCCGGCTGGAGCGCCCGGGGCGGAGCGTATTCAGGGAGTTCCAGTGCCGCCACCTCCTGGTCGCGCTCGATCAGCCAATAGATCAGGCGTGAGTAAAACCGCGCTGGCACGATGGGTTTGGTGATCAGATCATCCATGCCCGCCTCGCGGCAACGGCTGAGGGTTTCGGCCAGCGCGTTGGCGGTGAGGGCGATAATCGGCGTGTGTTGATGCCGTGGCAGCGCTCGGATCGCACGGCTGGCTTGGTAGCCGTCCATTTTCGGCATCTGAATGTCCATCAGGATCACTTCGTAGTCTTCGCGCCGCGCCATGTCTAGCGCTTCCTCGCCGTCACCAGCCAAATCGATTTCCATCTGTGCCCGCTCCAACAATTCCAGCGCCACCACTTGGTTAAACTCGTTGTCCTCCACGATCAACGCCAAGTGACCGCGCAGCGGAGCCAGGTCTTCTTGCGGATGCTGGCGTAGTTGCAGGCGCTGTTCTGCCAGCGCCGCGTCGGCGGACGAACAATGTAGCGGCAGGCGGAAGTGGAACAGGCTGCCCAGTCCGGCTTCGCTTTTTACCGCCAGTTCACCTGCCATGCGCCGCGCCAGCCGCAGCGAGATGGCCAAACCCAGGCCAGTGCCGCCGAATAAGCGGGTGGTGGAGGTGTCAGCTTGGCTGAAGGGTTCAAATATCAGCGCCAACTTATCCGGCGCGATGCCGATGCCGGTGTCTTTCACCGCAAATTCCAGCCAGACCCGCTCATCCTCGCGCCCGCTGGCGTGGATTTGCACTTCCACGCCGCCGACGCGGGTAAATTTGATCGCGTTGCCGACCAGATTGCGCAACACCTGCTGGATACGCAAGGGATCGCCGCGCACCACCGCTGGCGTATCCGCGTCGATTTCGACCCGAAATGACAAGCCTTTGCGCGTCGCCTCGTCGACGTAAATATCCAGCCCCTCGGTCAGTTCAGCAAGGCGGAACGGCACATTTTCCAACTCAATACGGTCGGCTTCGATTTTGGAAAAATCCAGGATTTCGTTGATCAATTCCAGCAAAAAGCTAGAGGAACGCTCGACTTTTTCCAGCAATTTGCGTTGATGGGTGTCCAATGCCCCTTGCAAGCACAGCGCGGTGAGATTCAGCACGGCATTCAGCGGCGTGCGGATTTCGTGGCTGATATTCGCCAGAAAATCGCCTTTGGCGCGGCTGGCCTCCGTTGCTTGCCGCGCCGCTTGTTTCAGCGCCGCCTCACGACGGCTGATCTCATCAATGAAATAATTCACCGCCTGTGCCATGTGGCTCAATTCGTCATGACCGCGCACCGGCACGGGAATCGGCTGCGGATTATCGCCCACGTTGGCGTGCATGGCTTGTTGCAAATCCACAATCCGGCGGATCACCGAACGGCGCACGAACAGATGGATGGCGGCAAAAGCGATCAGGCCAATCCCGGCCAACAGCAGCAGGGAAAAGCGAATTTGTTGCAGACCATGACGAATCGCGGTTTCTTCTTGCTGGGTGGTCTGTTTGGCGTATTCGTGAAGTTGGCGCGAGGCATCGAGCAGCACGTTGATCGCCAGTTTGCCGTCGTCCAGGCGGCTGGCAATCTGGCGCAGCAAATCCACTTCCCGAATGCGCAACTCGAACAGATTCTCCGCACCCAAGCCGTGTGCCCGCACTTCGGCGTAAATCAGCCCGGCGGTTTCGCGCCAAGCAGCAGGCGCGTCTTTCAGCGCCAAGCCAGCGGCTTCGATCTCGCGCTGGAAATGGCCTTGCTTGTCACGAATCAAGGCTGGGTGGCCGGTCTCGCGCACCGCGAACAGATCGGCAAACGGGCGCAATAGGCGCAACCGCCATTCGGTGTTGGCGATGCCGTCCGCTTCCGCCGTGTCCACGACTTCATTTTGCAACTCGCCCAGCCGCCGGTACAACCGCTCCACGCCGACCCGGATGGTCTGTTGTTGTTCGCCCAGATTGACCAGTTCCAGCAAACGATCCGCGACATGTCGGTATTGGCGGGCAAGCTGCTCGGCCTGCGGCGACAGGCGTTGATGTTCGCGCATTTTCTCGGTCAGCGCCTGAGCGCGGGCCGCTGCGTTGGCAATTAACCACTTAATATTAATGAATAAATAAGCCCCTCGCGGCTGTAGTACATCAGGCATCAGCGCCAGCAGGCGGGCGGTTTCCTGCTCCAGTTCCGAAGCCATCAGCAAATCCGGCAGTTGCTTATGCGCAATCCGCTCGAAACTCGCTTCAAACACACCGAAGCGATCCAAGCTGGCCCACAAAGTCAGCGCCAGCACCGCCAGTGCCAGCGCCAGCGCACCGGAGATTTTAAGCGCGATGCTGTAGTGCATAGGCTACTTTGCCCGCGCCTCTTCTCCCGCTGGGGGCGGCGAGACATGCCAATACAGTTCATCATACGGCGCGAACATGCCCCAGCTATTGCGTGCCAGCCCCTGTAAATCGCGGTGGCGGACGGTGAGTAGCTCAATGCGCGACACCGGCAGGGCAGGCAGGTCTTGCCGGATCAACTGCTGAAACGCTGCGTACAAAGCTTTGCGCTTCTCAAAATTCGGCTCGGCGGCGGCTTGATCGAGCAGGCGATCCACCGCTGGATTGCTGTAGCCCATCGGGTTGCTGTTGAACGGGCGCGGCCCCGGCGGCACGGTGTGGTACAGGCGATGAATGCCGCCCAGCGGGTCGGCAAAGGAAATATTGGCCCAAAAATCGAGGTCAAAATCGCCTCGCATCATATGCCCTGCCCATTCTTCCAGAGTGGCATAACGGCGCAGGTCAATTTCGATCCCCAGACTGCGTTGCAACTCGTAGCGCAGATATTCTCCCACCCAATCCATCTCGCGCGCCGCTGGCGCGAAACTTAGGCTTAGAGTAAAGCGCACGCCGCGCTCGTCTTTAGGATAACCGGCCTCGTCGAGCAGCGCGTTAGCGCGTTCCGGGTCAAACGGGTAGGGGGATTCCGACGGCGTATAGAATGGGCTGCTGTCTGGAATCGGGCCGTCTTGCACCACATCCCGTCCCTGCGAGGCCCGTTCGACCATGCGTGCGCGGTTGAACCCCAGGGCGATGGCACGGCGTACCCGCACGTCGTCCAGCGGCTTGCGCCTGACATTGAACAGCAGTGCGCTAATCGGCTGCATTGGCCCGCTGCCTGGTATCACCACCAGCTTAGGGTCAGCGGCGACGGCGGGAAACCCCGGATTACCGGCGTACAGCGTGCCGGAGAGATGAATGCGGCCATGTTGTAGCCAGAGATAGGGATCGCCTTCCAGACCGAAATCAAAAAAGGCCAGACGTTGCAGACGCGGGCGATCCGGGATGAAAAACTGGTCGAAACGCGCCAATTCCAGATACTTTGGCAATTCGGCCTTGACCACCCGAAACGGCCCCGACCCCACTGGCGCAACATTGCCCGGATGGGTTGCCAAAGGCTGACCGTCGCCAAAAATATGCTTGGGCAAAATCGGGCTGAACGGCGTGGAGAGCATCACTTCCAGCACCGGATGCGGATGGCGCAACCGTACCACGGCGGTCAGCGGATCGGGCGTGTCCACGCTGGCAATCGCTTGGTACATGGCTTTGAGCGGGTGGTGATCGCGCAGCGCCAGCAGCGAAAACGCCACGTCCGCCGAAGTCACCGGCTGGCCGTCGTGGAATTTGGCGTTATCCACCAAATTCAGGGTCACGCTCAGACCATCCGGCGCGACTGCCCAGGTTTTCGCCAGATACGGCTGTGCCCGCCCCGTGCCGTCGGTACGCAACGGGCTGGCAAACAACTGTGCCGACACAATCAGCATGGGCGGGCGGATGAATATCAGCGGATTGAGATGGGATGACATCAGTTGCACCCCCACTTTCAAAGTGTCGCCAGCGGGCGGCGGCGGTTCATTCTCGGCTGGGGTGCGTGCCGACCACAGCAGGCTAAAGACGACAATCCAAGCGCGGATGAAATAGCGGGTAGGCATGGTGAACCTCGATTCAGAATAATGGCGCATCGCAACTGCATCAACTATTCACCGCAGAGGCGCAGAGTACGCAGAGAAAAATAGCAAAGCGCATGTGTTTTTGCGCCCTCTGCGTCTCTGCGATAAATTCTTTTGGGATAGGTAGTTACAGCGCATCAAAGAATACAGGAATTTTTTCCATCAGAAAGCGGGCGGCTACAAAAAGCCACACATTTAAACAAAAGCGCTACGCATCTAAAACTTTGCCGCGTGTTTTCCCGGTAGAATTGCAGATCATTTTTTAGAACTGCCAGTCATTGAATGACTGGCAGTCCTGGCAAGACCTGAGATATTGACAACAACCGCTCAGGTCTTCCTTCCCAGAGACCCACGAGATTACAAACTTTGCCTCAAACCCTTGCATCCCCGGACGAGCTGCTTACCAGCCAATGGAAACAGGAAACCATGCGCAGCCAGCGCATCCTGCTGATTGACGATGATCCGTTTGTGGAGCGGACAGTAGAATACCTGCTCGCCGACTACGGCTTTGACCACCACGCCGCCCAGGATGGTAGCAAGGGACTGGCGCTGGCTCGGCAAATCCTGCCCGACCTGATTTTGCTCGATGTGCAAATGCCAGAACTTAACGGTTTCGAGGTGTGCGCCCAGCTCAAGGCCGATCCGCGCACTGCCGGGATTCCGGTGATCATGTTCACCTCATGCGGCGGCATCGAAGACAAAACCCGTGGCTTTCAACTCGGTGCGGTGGACTATATCACCAAGCCAGTGGAACACGACGAGCTGCTGGCGCGGATTACCGTCCATCTCAATCATCGCCGCCTTTATCTCAATCTGCTCCAACGCCTCGCCCATTACCGCGAGCGCTTCGGCGACGCCAGCGACACCCACACCAGCGAGACCAGCGAGACCAGCGAACTCCCTGAACCGCGCCTCAATCGTGTGTGCCAAGCCCGAGAAATTCTCGAAAGGCGCGTCGCTGCACCGCCCAGCCTCGAAGACTTGGCGCGAGCCGTCGGCACCAACGCCAAACGCCTGTCCAAAGACTTTCAAATCCTACACGGCATGACCGTGTTCGCCTGGCTGCGCGAATACCGTTTGCGCCAAGCGGCTGACTTGTTGCGCGCCAGCCAATTCTCCGTCAGCGACATTGCCGACCGCCTTGGTTTCAGCAACAGCGCGAATTTCTCCACGCTATTCAAAGAACGTTTCCAGATCACCCCCCGCCAATATCGGATATCCTCCGAAGTCTAGCCTCGCATTCAAAACTTTCTTTCCGCTTTTTTGCTATAGCCGTATTACACCTCTTGCAGAGGTTTTTGAGGTGAAAACCAGCATGGATAAGGGGTTTAGCATTTTTGTATGATGTAATATAGCTGTAAGACGATTGGATTGAAAATTTAGCCTCATTTAAGCTCCATAGCACTACAATGACAGGACTACCCAGAAGATGTAATGAGTATGGCTCATACTATCCGGGATGGATGAAGAGGCTTGCTAATTAGGAAAAAGAATATTTCATAGAACGAACAAAATATCTTTTTGTTTTGCCCGCCATGAATGTGGCACGAAATGGTGGGCAACGAAAGGATGTTGCCCACCCCACCCGGCTTATCCCTGATTCATCCTAGAAACCAGGTTTCGACAACATCGTATCAGTTTCGACACCTCATCAAGGGTTCACTTGCGTTTGCCTCGACAGGCTCAGCACAGGCATCTCCACAATACCTACCTGACGGTTTCCCACCGCCTTTTCTCATGTCGCTCACGACCCATGCTCTTAACACCAGCCGCACAGGGTGGTTTGATGCCAGTGTTCGGCCACCGACACCGAGAGACCTGCTCTCATCTTTACTACAGCATGAAACCCTTATACCTTTCTTCAGGACACACTAGGGTGGAATAGGCACGTCTGGCTTGTGCTAAGCGCAGTCGAAGCATTGCGCCGTATTCCACCATTGCCGCTACATCCGCGTGGAATACGGCGCGTGAGAGTTCATCACAAATCCGTATTTCAGTGGACGAGCCTACCCGGCTGTTGGTACTGTCCGCCCGGTGCCGCCTGATAAGTGAGGGCTTACGGCGTTTGATAAGTTCGAGGCGGGTTAGACTGTCGCGGACTGGGGTTGGCATCACTATAAACCGGTGCCGGATACCCCGCTGGTGGTTGCGCGTCGTTACCGTAATAAGCGGGCGCATTGCCGGGTTGGCTGGGTGCTGGATAGCTTGGCAGGGCAGCGGTCGCCGGATAATAGGTTGGGGGCGGCATAGGCTGCGACGAATCAATGGCCGGCCCTAAATATTTCCGTTGCTGATTGAGAATCGGCGCGTGGTCAACTGGATTGGTGTCACCATAAAGCAGCACTGGTTCTGGGCGCTGCCCAGTACCTGACCAATACGCAGGCGTTTCTGCATGGGGCGTTGCTTGTGGACTGGCCTGCCAAGAATTGCCGATTTGTCCAGGCGGTGCATTCCAAGTTTTAGCTTCGGAGTAATGACTGCCGGACAAACCGGGCACAGGTGTCGCCTGATAACCGGTTTCCGCAACCGCTACGCGGGGCAACAGAGCGTTGGCAGAACAAGCCAACACGACTAATATCTGAACATTTTTCATGATCTCTCCGTAGGGAAAAACTAAAAGCCAAGCCCACCATGCAATGGCACGAAATGGTGGGCAACGGCTGGCGCAATGGGCGCTGGATTTGGAAACGCAGATGCACGTCGCTGACTGGTAGACGGCGTTGATCCAGACAATGCTGGCGGAATTGGCGAGGGTAATTAAGGAAATTGAGGGCTAAGCGCGGTAGCGAGTTCCAAGCAAGTAGTTCGGATTCCGCTACGCTCCATCCGAACTACTTGCTTGGATTAGTTGGACGGCTGAATAATAACGGTGGTATCGCTAGCTCCGCCGGTGTCACCAGTCGCGCCTGTAGCCCCCGTCGTTCCTCTGCTGCCTGCGGCACCAGTGTTACCCGTAGCACCGGTGCTGCCAGGGGAACCTTTGCTGCCAGTGCCCCCAGTATTGCCAGTGGCCCCGGTGGCCCCGGTTGCGCCAGTGTCACCTGTATAGCCAGTACTTCCGGTGCTGCCGGTGCTGCCAGTGGCACCGGTCGCGCCGGTATAGCCGGTATTACCCGTGTTGCCGGTGGTACCGGTGGTGCCGGTCGCACCTTGGGGGCCGGTGGGCCCCGTACAACCGATAAGTCCGAGTGTCAAAGCCAATAACAGGGTAGATAATAATGAATATTTCATGGGTGTTCTCCGAATAAAGCGAAATCATCAAGTGGCTGACGCCCCTTGCAGATAGATTCGTTGACGTAATGCATCATCATCTGCGCACGGATCATTAGGGTAGTATCAACCTCCGTAACAAAATCTTCTGTGCGGTAGCATACCCAGTTCTTGACTTTTTTCTCGTTCCCTCCGTTCAGGTCCACTGCCATTAAGCTTGATAAAATATAGCCGTATTATACCATACATATGTTATAATAAAAAACCTGATTCTCAGCAAAGCAACCCAACAGGAGTAATGTATAACAACGCAAGATAATTTGCTATTTCTTATAGAAACAGGAAAGCCACTAGAAATAAAGAGAGCAATGGCTGTTCGCATGTCAATTCAGGGTTATAGACGCGCAGAAATTGCTGAAACATTAGGCGTAAGTA
>Ga0209575_10000279_pt1 | contig 43798 bp, 56 predicted proteins | sample Medcelwee11metaG_FD_187172 | JGI IMG/M metagenome (GOLD analysis project Ga0209575, IMG submission 187172) | Freshwater pond sediment microbial communities from the University of Edinburgh, under environmental carbon perturbations - Medium... | ecosystem: Environmental > Aquatic > Freshwater >...
GCTGGCAAGCCATTATGCCATTTGACGGTCATCACACTAAATGGTCTATGCGTGATAAATCATTGTTGGATGAACTATTAGGTCATGCTGAAATAACAGTCCATGTCAGACCGGAATATAACCGTCAGTGTTATGCCATCCGCAATAATTACATGATTGAGCGATCGCATTTATGTTGTGCCTATTGGGACGGTGGCGAGAAAGGCGGTACTGCTATGACAGTGAAACTAGCCCGGAAGAAAGGTATTGAGGTGATTCAGTTTCACCCGAAAGTAGGTTTGGTTACTGAAGCTGATTTATTTATCTTGAATGATATTTATGGAATGAGTGCATGGATTGAGGAATATGAGGAGTCCATAAGCTCTTAATTTGATTTGACTACCGCCAAAGTGTGGTAGTCATTTTTTTATAAAAAGTGATCACTAATTGATTAAAATAGGAGTAAATAATCATGAAAAGTCAGCAACAAAGTTAGTCTATGCCAATGCGAAGAGAATTGTATCCTACAAATTGGGATGCGATCGCTTTAACAATCAAACAACAAGTGAATTGGCGATGTGAACAGTGTAAACGACCATGTAAACATAATGGTGAGACATTAATTGACTTTGAGCAACGACTATTAGGCGGTGCAAAGTTATCAGAATTTATTGGTCAAAAACGTGGTCAATATGTCCTGACTGTAGCTCATTTAGACCACAATCCAGCTAATAATTTACCAGAGAATCTGAAAGCATTATGTACAGTGTGTCATCTCCGATACGATGCGAAACAGCACGTTATTTCTCGTTATAGAAATATGCGAAAACGATTAGAAGAGTTAGGACAACAAACGCTTTGGTAATAAAGTTTTCTAGTCATTATTTATCAACGGCTACCGCCTTGTTGTGGTAGTCGTTTTTTTTACTATTCCCAGGAGGAAATTATGAATTGTAAATGTCAAATTTGTCGAATTGTTGAGCTGTATCATCAGATATTGCAGAAAGACGATGATGAAGTGAGAGGATCAGCTAAGAAATGGAGCTATGACCACTGTTTCAAGGCTATTGATATTATCAGGAAACGTGATATTCATGCTTTAATTAATTGGCATAGTAATAATCCATTAGGTTATTGTCAAAAGTTAGGAGGAAAATATTATGACCTCTACGAATAAACGAGATATTGCCAAAGAATTACGTTGTGGTAGGAAAGAACAGAAAGCCCGCAAGAGTCGTGATTTAGCTAAATTTAGGGAATTAGTTGAGACTGATTTTGAATATGCTGAACAGCTCTATTTCATGATGGGTGTAACTCTGAAAGCCAAGGCAATCCAATTACATTTAGAAGAACTCCGGTCGAAAGATTAGAGAATAAGCATCAAACTACGGCTACCGCCTTATTGTGGTAGTCGTTTTTTTTAATCAATTAGGAGAAAATTATGGACTCTACCAAGATTGAACGTCTGAGAGAATTGCAAACTAAGTTTGCTGGTAAAAGCGGTTTAGCCTATTGTTGGGCAACGGAAAATATAGATGTATTGCTAAATGGCAATATTCATGATGTGATTAACTGGCATTGTAACGAATCGTGGTTTCAAAGATATTCACACTTCCGCCCTCGTCCGCCATTAACTCCAGAAGAGTGGGAAATAGAAAATGCTAGATGGCATCGCCGGTATAGAGAAGAGCTTGCTAGACAGCCTTATGTTGAGCAATTGTATCGGCGTATTGCAAAAGTCAATGCACTAAGAGAACAAAAACGTCGGAACCGCAAGCATAATGCAATAGAGAGCCGACTTAAACGTAATAAAGAGATTTACTAGGCTACCGCCTTGGCATGATAGTCGTTTTGACAAATAGATTTACCGGCTACCGCCTTATTCTGGTAGTCGGTTTTTTGCAACAAATAGGAGTTTATGCAATGACTGAAATATTCACAACTGAACAAGCAATACTTTCAATAATTGAATCTCAGGACCCAGATTTAGTCTATGTTTCGACCGATGAAACAGATTGGGAAGCTCGTTGGAAATCAGATGACCCACTGAAGTCTGATTGGACTAATCATCATGATTTATTTTGGCTAGATGAAGTATCTATTCTTGGTGCAATAGAAAGTTGCATAAATGAGAATAGGGAGCTGTTAAATCAGATAACTTCTTACATTCAGGACCTAGCAAAGGAGTAAATATTATGAAAGTCTGTATATCTGGTTCACGTTCTATCAGTAAGTTACATCCAGAAGCGATCGCCCGTATTAACAGAATTATTGAACTAAACGCCACAATCTTGATTGGTGATGCTACCGGCGTTGATGTTTTAGTACAAAGTTATTTGTATTCTGTCGGATATGACCAAGTAGAAATTTGGCATATAGGCGATCGCCCCAGGAATAATATTAACGGTTGGCCGACGGTAGAAGTGGATAGTAATCGGTATATGGATCGGGATAAAGCTATGTGTGAATCTGCGGATTTTGGATTAGCAATTTGGGATGGTCAATCACCAGGTACAAAACGCAATATTCAACAGTTAGCTAATCGTATGAGAATTGTTGAGATTAATGAAAAGACAGCTATCGCCTCGGTGTGGTAGTCATTTAATTGTGAGGTTTTCACTATGAATACAAAATTGTGCATGAATCTTGAAAAGATTGACGCTGAAATAGCAGACCTAGAATCCCCTGTGATTCTAGCTTTAGCCACGATTTGCTATCAGTCAACAGCTCAAGATATAAAGGCTTGTGGCGAAATATTATTAGCCATGTCTGAGTTATCTAGTCCACTACCAGAATTGGTGATTAAAGCCATGTTAGACCGAGCAAAACCTAATTGGATTTAGACAAATTTTAAAAGTCCATAACCCTCTGAAATTAATTGTTTCAGGGGGTTTTTTCATGTAATTTCTGAGGTAAAATAGAGAGGTATTTATGACGATTTCCGAACAAGATACTTTACGTCAAATTAAACACAAATTGGGTCATCATTGTTGTCTGAGAATCAAGCGGGCGTGGGATGAAGAAGTTTATCCTATTTATCTGATTACGAAACAACAGGTTGATTTCCTGAAACGATTGAAATTGATTTATTCACAACAAACTTTACACAAATATCTACGTTTAGCCTAGCCACAGGAGTTTAACACATGACTTCACTTAAAAAACTACGCAAATTTGCGAAAAATACTAGTCCCGAACCAACATTGCCCAAGACAAATATTGTTCCTCTCAAAGGTATTATGTCACCAGCCGTTGCCCCGCCTAATATCAGTTTAGAAAGTTATCTATTACAGTGGAAAACCTGGCAATTGTATCAATTCCTGATTATGGCAGGTTATCAGCCAACTCGTCCGCACGGTAATCAGATTGAGTGTGGCAATATGACTTTGACTGTGATGTTCCATGAAGAACGGTTATATATTGACGGTTCCTATCCACTATCAGATGAAATACGTAGTCGTTTAGTCCACGCCGGCTGGTATTCCTGGGAATTATAAACTTTTCATTAATAAGAATAACTGGCTATCGCCTTAGTTTGGTAGTCAGTTATTTTTCAAGAGGTAAAAACCGATGAAAGCATTGATTTACATCAATCGTCACATTGTGGCGAACAATAAGAAATTAGGTAAAAATGACCCGGCTATTTGCATCAACACCTACAAAGGAAAAACCTATTGTCAACGAGTGCAAATCAGCAACGGGACTTTGGTTCAGGACCCTAGCCATGCCATTTGTAGTGGTGCAACTATTTGGCTGGAGTGTCAATTGGAAAATGTCAATATTATTGAATAGGAGCTGATGACCATGATTGACAAATTTGATAGTTGGATAAAACGGTTACACTTGGAAATTTCCGGTACTCCATTTGAGAATAAACCATTGGCAGTATTAGCTTTACATTATTGTCGAATATTCCACTTTTTAGAATATTTCTTACGAATAGAAATTTCTAATTCTGGTCGGGAAGAACGGGCTAATACTCAGTTTGATATTAATAGTTTCAGTTTCCAGAATGGTGAGTGGATATGTAAATCTTCTAGGGGCGATCGCACTTATCAAGTTGATGAGAACCGTTGTACTTGTCGGGATTTTCGAGACGGTAATCTTTGTAAACATATTCGGGCTTTCCGCAGTTTGAAAGATACTCTCAATGCCACTAATGGTGCTAAAGCCAAGTTTGATTTAGGTTTCTAAAAACAACAATTAGCGATCGCTAGTCCCAAATAGTGATCGCTAATCCCCTGCAAACAAAAAAAGGACTCTTTGACTAGGAGAATTATAACATGATTTATGACAAGCAAGAGCTATTGACTAAAATAGCCGAACTTGAATCTCAAATTAAGAGATATGAAGACGGTGAGTACACCTACAGTGAAGAGCAAGAATATAAAGAAATGCTTGATGAATGTTATCCCGAATATAAATTTGGGGATTGTATCTATTATCCTTCTAATATTCTACAAAGCTGTGACCCTACCTGTTTTAAGATAGGCATGGAAGAGTATTTTGATAGTCGGTTAGAGGATTTGAAACCTGAGTTAGAAGAGTTGCAAGAGAACCTAACTTGGCTGGAAGAATAGTTAATTTAAGCGGTTATCACCAGTGAGTGATGACCGTTTTTTTTTGGAGAATTAAACCATGATTTACGATAAAAAAGAAGTATTGGCAGAAATTGCCAGAGTCCAGGCTGAGATTACCAGAATAGATAATGCTGATTGGTCACAAGAGGAATACGAAAAATTCTTAGACGATTGTTATCCAGAATATCAAATTGGCAATATCAAATTTAGTCCTTCCAGTATTTTCAAGAATTGTGACTCAATAGCCTTTGATATGAGTCTGTTTGAATACTTTGATTCAGTCTTATCAGACTTGCGTAGTGAGTTGAAAGATTTACAAGAAAATCTGGCTCACATTGAAAGCTGGACTGAACAGCAAGCATTTCTCTAATAATAATGCGATCGCCCCAATAACAAAAGCGATCGCATAAACCAAATGACTAATAAGGAGATTTTACCATGAATGAACTAAACAAGCAAGCAATTGTTGATGAAATGAAACGCATCAAATCTGAGATTAAATCTCTCAATCGTGAGCTAGAACGTTTGGAATATCAACTGTCTTACCTAGAAGACGATGAATTACCAGACTTTGAATGGATTGATGATTTTCTAGTTTGGTGTGACCAAAAATCTGCATGATTTCTGAATGATTTCCACAATTACGGAAGCTATCGCTGATGAGTGGTAGTTTCTTATTATTCAGGGATTTTAATGATTGAAACCATGATTCATGATTTTTACTATGAGCAATACATATTAGCTAAAATAGACTTGTGTAAGTCTAAATACAATTATCTTTCCAGGTATTTAGCTGAGGATGATCCTAAATTAGAGGCGATTCGTTGCGAATGGAAAGATTGGCGAAAAAACCTCGATTCTTGCAGATATTACTTTGAAACACATTCTTAAAATATTCTAAATGACTATCGTCTTTGAGTGGTAGTCTTTTTGACTTTCTGACCAGGCAAAATGGTTAGTAAAAATATCATGAAAACGGTTATCACCTATGAGTTATGACCGTTTTTTGTTCTACAATATTAATAGGTAAAAAATGATGAAAACCAACAAAACAACTATGGCTACTTTAAGTGTTTTTGGTACTAAACCCGCTAATGAAATATTAGTGCCTGAATTTCCCCTCGGTATTCGCAATGATTGTCAGATTGGTCGCTGGAAAATAGGTGATCGCCCGATTGATGGAGATATTACCATGAGTATCATTAAAGTTGCCCGCTTCTTTGGCGACTTAGGTACTACGAAAGCTACCGATTGGTTACAAGTCTGGTTCATTGCTGAATCTGGTAATCTACCACCCGACACAGTTTTAGTTACCTATTTAAAAACTCGTAGTTTAGGCAATTTCTATTTTACCATTACAACGTTGATGGCGAAAGGTATTGAGCCTGCTTCTGGAATATTCAAACCAAAGTTTGAGAAATATTCTGGCAATATTGATGGCATGAATACCACCTATTATGGTTTAGTTTGGGATTGGGAACCACGTAGTGATCCACAGCGTGAAAATAAATTTGTAGCTGTTCTGGATAACATAGAATTATCTATGAAAATGGTTGATTCTATCGCTACAAAACTGATGGCTCCGGTTGACTTACATCAAGCATTGTCACCATCTCCAGAGGATGCTTTACAGCCTGTAATAGATTAGTTCATTTAGTCAATATTCTGAGGGTAAGATTTGTGTCTTGCCCTCTTTTTTTCATCATAAACTTTTGTACAATAGGAGTATTAAGCATGAATCCCAAAACATTGAAAATTCAACAATTGAATGACCAGTTTCGCCGGCAAGTTGGAGCTGACTGGTATATGTCTCAAGGAGTTGCGGAATTATCGCATGAAAAGAAACTACAACTCTTGGCACTAGTCATCAACTTTAATTTATTTAATGAGGATAATGATCCTTATGGTGAACATGATTTCGGTCAAGTGGAATTGGATAATGTACGATATTTCTGGAAAATTTCTTACTACGATAAAAACCTAGAATACGGTAGTCCTGAACCTTCTGACCCCGCTGTTACTCGGCGGGTGCTAAATATTATGGAAGCGTCTGAATATTAAATAATCTTGAAATCCCAGGGAATATTCCTTGGGATTTTTTTTAAATTGGTATATGATATAATAAAATTAAATAATATTACCAATATTCAACTTATGAAATTAAAAGTTACCAATCAAGGGGTTTTGATCCCTAAAGAATTATTAGGAGATAGTCATGAAGTTGAACTAACTCAACAAGAAGGACAACTGGTTATTACTATAAATCCACCAGCTCTATCCTATGAAAAAGTCACAAAATATGTCCTGAACAAAAATCATGAGCTTTATCAACGTCTAGCCTAATGCTTTACTTAACCCTAGAACAAATTTTAGACATCCATGATCAAATTATTGCTCAGACAACTGGAAGTCCAGGAATTACAAATCCAGGTTTACTGGAATCAGCTATTGCTCAACCACAAATGACTTTTGCTGGTCAAGAACTTTATACTACTCTTCCAGAAAAAGCAGTAGCATTAGGCTTTTCTTTGATTAAAAATCATCCTTTTATGGATGGGAATAAAAGAACAGGTCATGCAGCAATGGAAGTTTTTTTAATTCTGAATGGTTTTGAAATCAATGCTAATGTAGAAGAACAAGAACAAGTAATTCTTCAAGTTGCATCAGGAGAAATCACCAGAGAAGAATTTATCCATTGGTTGCAATCTGTAATTATTCCCTTTAATCCTTCTTAATCCTTCCTTGAGTAAAACACTATGAAAGCTGTTGAAGTAACTGGTACTCTGGATGAACAAGGTCAATTATGTCTTGATAAACCGATTAAAAATTTTCCACCTAGTGCTGTACGAGTCATTATAATTTTTCCTGAAATTACAGAAAAAATTGAACCTGATGACCTTGATGATACTCCTCACTGAAGCTATTAGACAAAGAGCCAAACAGCTTGAGTATGAAGGTTTAAGACAATGGATACACTCCATGTCTCTAGCTTTGAAATATCACAGAGTGATTATTTTATTACTTGTGATCAACGATTACTTAACCGCTGTAAGTCTTTATCGATCAGTGCAATAAATCCTATTGATTTTATCAAGGAGCTAGACAAATGAATACCAATGCACAAGACCAAGAAGTGATAAAAGAAGTCTTTGATATTCTCATTGAAAATTTAGAACTATCTAAAGTCATGCGGTTTTTATCGCTTTGCAAATTAGAGGAAGCAGACTATTTAGAATTTAAAGATAAGCTCTGTGAAAATGAGACTTTGGATAGTCTTTACCAAAAAATTCAAGCATCTCAAGAACATGAGGAAAAAATAGTTGCGTGAAAAATAATTCATTCACTTAACTCCCTACTCTCCAGAGTAGGGTTTATTTTTTTTAATAAAGAATTATAGACAATTTTCTCCTGTTGAATAACAAATTGCCGGTTAATTTCGTACCAATAGAGGTGAACTTTCTCTGGTACTATTATTCTTACCGCAGTCTGTTTTTCTCTCTCTTTTTTTCTCAATAGGTTTAATTGGTACATTGAAAGTCGCTATTTATTGTCGTGTTTCCACTCATGACCAATCTTGTTCTCGGCAAGAACAGGATTTAATTGAGTATGCTCATAGAGCTAAATATGAAGTTGTCGGTATTTGGAAGGAAACCGCCTCTGGTTTTTCTAATAAATTATCAGAAAGAGCTAAGGTAATTGCTTTAGCTCAACGTCGCCAGATTGATGGTATTTTGGTGACTGAATTAAATCGTTGGGGACGTAGCACTATTGATTTAATTCATACTTTGAATGATTTACATAGTTGGGATGTTTCTTTAATAGCGATTACGGGTATGCAGTTTGATTTACGTACTCCCCAGGGTAAGTTGATTGCTACTATTATGTCGTCAATAGCTGAGTTTGAACGTGATTTAATACGGGAGCGGGTACGTTCTGGTTTAGCGGCTGCTAAGGCGAGGGGTAAAATATTAGGTCGGCGACTGGGGCAACGTCCTAAGTCTGATCGTCTTGCTCCCAAAGTATTAAAGATGGTGGCGGATGGGTATTCTTACCGTCATATTGCGGCTCAATTGCGGTTGAGTAAGACGACTGTGGTTGAGATTGTCAAACGTCATAGACAATCTCAAACTTAGGTTTTGTTGATTGAGAATATTTGCCTACTTTTTATACCTTAATATTATGATTTAGTTTCTAATCATATAATGGGACTTCAGAATTTTTTTGAGGTTAATAGGACTAAAAACCTTGCTGAATAAGGGATATATATCAAAGGGGGTAAAATAACCTCAAACCTATATCTATCAAGCGTTTAAGTATTTTAAGGTAAAATCTTTGCTAGACAAGGCTTTCAATCCTGCTGTCACATTTTTGTGTTTAAGTTCCGATAAAAGTTTTATTCTATATTTCAACTTTAGTATTATTTTTGTTACTCAAATTCCGATACCATAAACTTATATTAACTAATAATTATTACTTAAGATTAAAACTGATGACACAAGATGATCGAGAATTGAAAATTCCAGAAAAATCTATTTCTTATCAAGATTTAACTACAACAGAGCAAAAACAGCGTTTACAAGAATTAGCAAAAGTATTTTTACGACTAGGAATCATCTGTTTCGGTGGACCGATAGCTCATATTGCTATGATGAATGATGAAATCGTAAATCGTCGTCGGTGGATGAGTCGAGAAAAATTATTAGACTTGTTTAGCATTACTAATTTAATACCAGGACCTAATTCAACAGAATTGGTGATTCATATTGGTTATGAGCGAGCAGGGTGGCGGGGATTATTAATAGCTGGCAGTTGCTTTATTTTACCTGCCATGTTAATTAATAGTTTGGTTTTTAGCTTTTTTATACGTGCAGTATCAAAGTATTCCCCAAGCTGAATGGTTACTTTATGGAATTAAACCGGTAGTTATTGCGATTATCATTCAAGCTCTAGTCAATTTTGGTAAAAAAGTGGCTAAGGATTATTTAACAATATAGCGTTTTCATAATTTATGAGGTACATCGCCAGAGTCAGGATGCTTGTATTACAAAGTATATGACTGTACCTCAATTCAGGTGAAATTGCAATAATTGCTATAGTCATGGCAATTATTGGTTATTTATTAAGATTTAATGAAATTTTGCTGTTAATTACATTAGCTTTACTAGTAATGTTAGGTAAATATTGGCAAAATAAACGACAAATGAACCCAATGTTACTTGTACCTTTTACGTTAGTTTTTGCTCAAGTTAATCAAACAACAAATACAATCACATCAGCTAATTCACTAAAATTATTTTTCTTTTTCCTGAAGATTGGCTCAGTGCTTTATGGTAGTGGTTATGTATTATTGGCATTTCTGCAAAAGAATTTAGTTGAAGATTATCAATGGTTAAATTCACAGCAACTGTTAGATGCAGTAGCTATCGGTCAATTAACTCCTGGTCATCTCTTCACTACAGCTACTTTTATTGGTTATTTAGTCGCAGGTAATCAAGGAGCGATCGCCTCTACTGTTGGCATTTTTTTACCCTCTTTTATTTTAGTATGGGTAGTGAATCCGTGGGTTTCTCAGTTACGACAATCCCTTTGGACAAGTTACTTTTTCGATGGAATCAATGCGGCTTCTTTAGTATTAATGGGGGGCGTTTTTTATACTTTAGGAAATACAGCATTAGTTGATTCACTAACTATTATCATAGCTGTTGGTAGTGCGATCGCTCTATTTCAATTTAAAATTAATTCTGCTTGGTTAGTATTAGCTGGAGGTATGATTGGGTTCATATCTTATCTATTAATATCGTTGTCATAAACCCAAGTTGTAGAATTAAAATTCTTGATACTGGTGTTGTTTTTTCATACCATCTAAATGACTGGCTACCAAGATCATCAATGGTAACATCATATTAATAGTAATCAATCGAATCAAGTGACCAGCCGTAATAATTTCTACATGATGATTTAAAGTTAAAGCAATCCAAATCATTTCTGGGGAACCACCGGGCACAGAAACTAATAAACAAGTTAACCAATCCCAATGGGTAATTGATTTGGCAACGAGGGCAACGATTAAACCACCGGATAATGTCATGGCAACGGGTAGAGCCACAAAAATAATATTTTTCGGGCTTAATTGCGGATTAATTCCCCAATATTCCCCAATAGTTAAGCCTAATAATAATTGACCTAATAAATTAAAAATAGCTGGCAATTGAAAATAATCAGGGGAAACCATCGGTAGAATATCTGGCAGAAAGTTAATGACTATACCTGTGAGAATAGAGCAGAAAAAAGCGGCTACCGGAATATTTAATTTATTACCCGTTTCTACCGCTAATATGGTCAGACCAAAGACAGTACAAAGTTTTAATAAATAAACTGGTTCTAATATTTGTACGGAATGGGTAAAAGTATTAATTGTATCGGCAAAATTATGATTGATTGGCACTTGTACCATCAGCGGTACTAATACAATAACAGCGGTAAACCGCATAACTTGAATCAAAGAAACTAAAGCGGGATTTTTGCCATAGTCAGCCGCTATACTACCCATAATCCCAATATTGCCAGGCACTGTAGCAAATATGGCGGTGAGATAATCAGTTTTTATGAGGTTTTTATAAATATAGGCGATCACTACTCCTAGACCTAATAAAAGGAAAGTTAATAATAGAAAAATTGGTATTTGGGGAGAAACTGCGGCTAAATCATCATGTTTAACGGCTAATCCCACACCTAAACCGATCAACATTTGACCAATTTTGCGAGAAGTGCGATTAGGTTTGGCTTGATCGTTATAAAAATTACGATAAATATAAAATACCATGGCTCCAGCCATAATACCGGCTAATATACCCGCCCCCGTACCTACTCCTATAAAAATTAACCCACCACAAAAAAACAAAGAGGTAATTAACTCAACTGTGGTTAACCAATAAACATCTTTGATCTGAAACAGCCATTTACCAGGCGAAAATATAATATCAAACACAGTTGACCTCTTTTTTTATCAAGTTAATTTTTTATTAAGTTAAGTACATGAAGTTGAGTAATTGTTCACAAAAATTATTCAAATAATTATTAATCTGTACAAGATTTTTTGATTGTTTTACTCAATCATAATTGCTCCTAAGGCCTGTAAAGGTGCGGTAAATACATAGTAAATTACACCCATGCCTAATAAAACAAAAGCAACCGTTGAGAGAATCACCCAACGATCTGGTGGTTCGTAAGTATCTTCTTCAATATCATCCCGGACGGCAAAATAATGTTGAGTTGAGAGTAAGACCATTAATAAACCAACTATAGCAAAGGCTAAACCTAATTTCCAACCATTGCCGACACTAGTAGCTAACATAGGTGGCTGTAATAATTTCATTCTGACAATTAATACACCAAAACCCATCAGGGCGATCGCACTACGCATCCAGGATAAATAAGTTCTTTCATTAGCAAGATGATCTCGGATGCGGTTAGGGTTACGTCTAGGAGTTTTTTCCACAGTTGGTAAATTTGGATAGTGATCCGGAAGTAGTGATGTTGTGATATAATTATGGAATATACATCATAAACAATATTTTGTAATAGAAAAAAATAAAAAAGTAATATCTAAATCATCATTTTTATCTATGGATATATCTATCTTGATTATGCTGTTTTTTATGAACAACATATGTCAAATTCAGCTCAGTCAGGAGTACCCAGAAGTGTCAGAGGATAATCCTGAACCGTCGTCATCCCATGCCTGTCCTAGTTGTGGGTCTAACCACACAGTGAAAAATGGCTCAACTCATCATGGCAAGCCCAAACGTCTCTGCCGAAATTGTGGTCGTCAATTTGTGAATTCTCCTACTCAGAAAATTGTTAGTCAGTCAGAGCGTCAATTGATAGACCGTTTATTACTGGAAAGAATTTCCTTGCGAGGTATTGCCAGAGTAACAGGTGTCAGTTGGTCTTGGTTACAAGAATATGTCAATAAAAAATTATCAGCAGTTCCTAGACAAATAAAAGTGTCTGAAAAAAGCAAAGGTAAATTAATCATTGAATGTGATGAGATGTGGTCCTTTGTGGGTAAGAAGAAAAAGCAATTCTATATTTGGTTAGCGATAGACCGGCAAACTAGAGAAATAGTGGGTTGTTATATCGGTAATAGAACCTATCGTTCATGCGAAAAATTATGGCAAAGTTTACCGGCTGTGTACCGACAATGTGCGGTTGCCTATACAGATTTTTGGCAGGCATATAAGAAAGTGTTACCATCAAAACGTCATCATGCAGTAGGAAAAGAGACAGGTGAAACCAATCATATTGAAAGGTTGAATAATACTTTTCGCCAAAGAATTTCTCGATTAGTGAGAAAAAGTCTTTCCTTCTCTAGAAAATTAGAGAATCATATTGGGGCTATTTGGTATTTCATACATGACTATAATGCACGACTAGCAATCTCTTGAATCTTATCACTACTTCCGTATCACTATCGTAAATTTGTTATAATATTAGATGATTGTAGGGAAGATGTTTTGTCTTCTGTTGGTTTGAATGATAATTGCATAAGTTGCCTCGTAGAATTTAATTAAATTATGACTTTTTAATATTGAAGGTTCTGTTAAATCTTTAACTTTTATGAATATTGCCAAGGAATAGGGAATATTTGATAAGCTCCACTATCTATAAAAATATAAATACCTAAAGCAATTAGGACAAAAGGAACAATTACTTTACCATAATGAGTAATACCATGGGCAAGTATGGGATGTCGGGTGAGATAATAGGCGATCGCACACCAGACACCAATCATTACCAAAAATACCAGGATTATTATAACTAAACTAGGTAAATCAGTGTTAGCGAAAAGGGGAACATAAATACCGATATTGTCGCCGCCATTAGCTACGGTGATCCCTGCTACTGTATAAGTTTTGGGGTTAAGAATATGGGCAAACTTGCTATTAGGAATATGGGATAATTCGGCGGTAACTGTTTGAATTTCATCTTCTGTATGATCGGGTTGTAATAGTTGTAATAAATGATTAATGCCAATGGCTACGGGAATCAAACCTAATAAACCTAACCAAGCATCAGGGATAAATAATCCGCCAAAATAACCAGGTAAACTTGCTAATAATAATACGATAAAACCTAAGTATTTACCAACTATTATTTGGGATACGGTTAATTGATTTGGTAATAATTGATTAATTTGACTTTTATTGGGGATCTGGGCGAAAAATATGATCAAAATTACGATGTCATCTATGTTAGTGGCAATAAACGAGGTAATCCCTGTAATGATCGTTTGTCCTAACCAGCCCATGCTTCCCCAATTTTACTTTTTTTTACTTTTTTTTACTTAACTTTCGCTTACCATTAACCAGCTATTAACCTTTTTCTGTTTCCTGCACCATTGCCCCGACGGCTTGATCATCATTAGATTGTAACTTAAAAATAGCTAAAGCACTAATTAATAAAGTTAAAACAGTTAAACCTCGATTTTCTAAAGTATGACTGTCGATCAAGATCATGAATCCTAAACCGACTAAGACAAAGGGGACTAAATAACTACCATAACGAGTTAAAGTTTCAGCTACTACAGGTAGTTTAGTTAATTTATAAGCTGTATAACACCACACTCCCACTAAGGAGAAAAATACAGCCAGAATAATTATTAAACTTTCCCATGTATTACTAGCAAAGAGGGGAACATAAATACCAATATTATCACCACCATTCGCCACAGTAATGGCTGCCACATTTGCCACTTGGGGAGAAAGCATATTATCTAACCAACTAGCATTTTCTTTGACTTCGGCTGAGTTTTCTGTGCCATAATCATCATCCTGATCAGGATTCAATAAACGATTTATCCCTAATACTATTGGCACTACGCCTAATATACCAATCCAGGGACGAGGAAACATTAAGCTACCAAAGAAACCCGATAAACTAATAGCGACTAAGGTAGCAAAACCTAAATATTGACCGAATACAATATGCTGTTTACGAAAAGTCTGATTAACCTGGGAGAAGAATAACAGCAAAATCAGAATATCATCTAAATTAGTAGCTGTGAAGGCGGTAAACCCGGTCATCATGTGAGTGTATAAACTATCCATTTTTCCTAATTCCTACTTGATTAATTTCATATAAATCTGATTATTTTCGATCAAAGCGGGAACCTGATCGGCGGGCAGTCCGCATTTTTCTTAAGCGGGGACTGATACCCATGGTTAACTGAGCGATCGCTTGAGGTTGAGTATATCTGTCTGCACTACTGCGAGCCATGGATAAAGCTAATTCGGGCGATCGCATTTTTGCCAAGCAAACCAACCACAGGTTAAAACTAAATACAGTAAAAAGAGATAAGGGAAAAGATTATAAGGATATTCTGGGATGGGGAATAGTTCGCTACCAGGAATACCGATGCTACCTAAAACCGGAATAAACATAAACCCGACGGCGACGCAAGCAATGATCACGTCATGTAAACGTAATTTTCTAATTTTGTACAAGTACACCGGGGCAGCGATGGAAATTAATACATAGACAGCTAAAAAGCCATAGCTACACAAAGCACCTAAATAACCCATACTGTCAAACAATTTAACTTGAAAGAGAGCCATGACGGCTGGTACGAGAAAGAGAATAAAAGAACAAAGACTAACTGCCACGTGGGGTGTCCGATTAGTCGAATGAGATGAACCTAAAGAAGCGTGAAATAAACCGTGTTGAGCCATAGTGTAAAATATTCTAGCAGCTGGGTTAATACTGCCTAATACACAGGCAAGGAAACTCAATAAAGCACCTATTGCTACAATGTCACCTAACCAACCAACCCCAGACTGTTGAGATAAAAAAGTTAGAGGTTCCTCAATATTAGTGATGTCAACACCCGCCCGATTAAATCCTAATATTTCAATGTAGCTCATCACTGTAAAAAATAAACCGGCAACAATTACACTACCAATCACTGCTCTAGGAATACTTTTTAAAGGTTGCTTGGCTTCTCCTCCCAAAGATGTGGCACTTTCAAAACCAGAGAAACCAAACATCACTAGCACTAAACCTGTTGCAATATGTCCGGGTGTCACTCCTTGTAAAGTCAATTGAGCCATATCTAAGCTGAAACCATTGTGGGTCCAAATTATTAGGCCTAAAATAGCGATTAATAGAATTGATCCGCCTTCCAGCCATAACATAGCCATAGCCGATAATTGAACATCTTTATAGGCTGCATACCAAGCAACACCTGCTCCTAAAGCTAATAAACTAATACTAGAAGGGTGAATCCCTAAGTGACCAAATAGAATATCGCTAAAGTTAGCAAAACCACATAACACAGACATTCCAGTTAATAAGTAAGCGAGTACTAAACTCCAACCACAAATCACGCCGGCAGTTGGTCCTAAACCCTTCATAATGTAAGAATAGAGGGAACCGGCAGAAGCAGACCGACTGGCAAATTGATTAATATTAATACTGACTAATACTAAACCAATTAAACCTAATAAAAAACTTAACCAAGTACCATTTCCTGATAGAGCAACGATCAAACCCAGGTTTGATGCTGGTATGGTAGTAGGTGCAATCACCGCAAAAGACTGAGCCAGAACTTCCCCAAAGGAAAGACTATCATGCTTCAAACCATGCGTGTTTGCTTGTGTTGGATAAATTTTTATTTCAGTAGTCATAATATATTTTTCCTCAACAATGACACGATAGGAAATAGGGCATAATACTTCTGAATAATTTGAATAATCTGAATTAGAAGTATTATTGATGTCTTTGCCAGGATCCTGTAACATCTTTTCCACATTCAATCTATGACAGTTGAAAAACTTAAGCAAATACTATTATTTGTAATAACGATAAAGAAAATCTATTAATACTGTATCCTTTTCTAGGCAAGGGTTAGGAACAATTGATATATTGACCTGATCCCTGATTTATCAGCAAGTCATCACAAAATGACAATAAATGGTCGGTTAATTATGGGCGATCGCCAGACAATTTCCATTGATTTGATAGATTTCATTAATCAATAAAATTTCTTCAAAAGCTGTTAAAATTTTCGTAGGAAATCTTTGGGAATGTTTTAACTGCCAAATCGGTTGAATAATCTCTAATTTTTTGTTTTGATCCGTCAGATTTTGCTTAACAGTAATACCTTTTAATGTTCTTAATTGCATTTCTTTAGAAGCCATTAACTCCGGTATCGCAGCTGCTCCCACCCCACCTTCCACCACAGCCTTTACCATTTCACTACTATTTAATACCAAAACAATATTTAGTTGACTTAAATCTACTCCCCAACTTTGCAGAGCTTGTTCAAACATTTGTTGCGCACCAGAACCCGCTTCTCGCATCACCCAGGCAGTTTCTAATAGTTCATCCACGCTGACATATTCCCGCTCAAACCATGGGTGCGATCGCCCTACTACTATTTGTAAACGTTCATTGCCCACCTGGTGTCTTAACAAATTATTTTTCACCGCTAATTTGACATCCCCTGTCATCAAACCTAAATCGAAATGACCAGCCACTGTACCCGCTACTATTTCCTGTGCGTTACTTAAAGTGCAATGGACAGTAATTCCCGGATATTGTTGTTTAAACTGACTAATTTTACTAGGCAACCAATAATTGCCAATAGTCAGACTGCACCCCAATTTCAACTCACCCCGCTGTAAATTATTCAATTCCCGTAAATTGCGTTCTGTTAAATGCACTTGCTCCAGAATCTTTTGAGCCTCTCGTTGTAAAAGTAAACCGGCATCAGTAATTTGCACCTTGCGACCTACCCGATGAAATAATTTCACCTGATATTCTTCCTCTAAGCACTGAATAGCTGAACTGACCGCCGGCTGTGTCACATATAAAGCATCGGCAGCCCTCGTGAAATGTAAATGTTCTGCTACTGCTAAAAAAATCCTTAACTGCTCTAATGTCATTTATTTTACGTTAATTGTCTTAGAAAGAAATGTAATCAATAGTTGAAATGGGCCTTTTTTTGTTATTTGTCCTGGTAAATAAACTATGCCTAATCCCCTGATAAAGACTTTTTTGCCTTTATCTATAGGTTTCAGGTTATAGCCCAAATAAAATATTCAAATAAAATACAAATGTATTGTAATTCAAATTGAAATTATATATAATTGAATCACAAATCAACCACATCACAATAGTCCATCTGTTGTTATTTCATCCAAGAAACTTACTGCTTAATATGAACGAGACAAAAAGAATGCCGGTTTCCCTGCCAGAATTTTCCGCCCTTTCTCAATCTTGGTTAACCAGAGCGATCGCCCTGACGCAGAATCTCACTTGGCGAAAACTGCGAGGAGGTATTTTATTAGTGATTGGCTATTTACTCTCACCCTTGTGCTGGTGGAATGATCTGATTATTAATTTGCCGATTGCTTACGGATTTGGTCAATTATGGAGTTTACTAGCTAGTAATTTACTGATTCCTGGAGCGATCGCTGGTTATTGGTTATCTAATATAGTGGGGATTATGTTAATGCAGACAGGGGTTTTAACTGTATTGCAGGAGCAGTCATCAGCACATAATTTTAAACAAGAGTTAATCACGGGTATTCTCACCTCAACTGCTTACACAGCCTTGATCGTTATTTTATTACAGTGCAAAATTTTAGAAACTCCCTTTTTCCAACAATTTGCTCTGTTTAACTTCTAACATGACAACTTTTAATGAGTTATTAATCAGAATTTAACCAGATGTAACAGTTCATTAACTATTCTCAAGTTAGATTGTATGCAAATAGGTTAGCTATTATTATTTATGAATTCTTCTCAAGATAATTTGTGGTCTCACAAACAATTTCTCACTGACCATCAATCTCGCTTATTAAAGCACCATCGGTTATTGTGGCATTTGCTAATTTTAGGTATTACTTTTAGTATTTTTAGCGTTTTAGCCTTATCTATCCAAGAACATCCCCATGGTCTCAAGGTTGATATATTTTTACTGCAAAAGATCCACTCTTATTCTCAAGCGAGTTTAGATTTTTTAGCTATGCAATTGACTGATTTGGGGGTATTTAAGGGCGTATTCCCGATCGCCTTAATAGTCAGTGGGTTTTTATTATTCACTCAAAAATGGCGATCACTCAGTTATTTATTAGTAACAGTGGTGAGTAGTGCTTTAATTTGTCGCACAGCCAAATTAATATTCCAGCGACCTCGCCCCCATCTTTGGGATGTCTTGTATTTACCGAGTGATCACGCTTTTCCTAGTGGTCATGCCATGTCTAGTATGACCTTAGCGATCGCCCTGATCGTGATTAGTTGGCAGACTGTTTGGCGTTGGTTAACTCTTCTCACTGGTGGTACTTATGTATTATTTATCGGTTGGACGAGATTATATTTAGGGGTACATTATCCCACTGATGTGTTAGCTGGTTGGATGTTATCTATTAGTTGGGCGATCGCTATTTACATAATTTTAGATCAATTAAACTGGCTATTCACATCTCGACATATTCCACAAATTACTAAATTTTGGCACAAGAGACAAAATGATCATGATCAATCAACCTAGTTTCTCTGATCAAGTAATTAACCTGGTGGTGATAATAGTCAATTATCAAACACCTGATCTAACTATTAATTGTTTACAATCCTTAATATCAGAAATTAATGCCCAACCTGACGTGAAAGTTGTCGTAGCAGACAATAATTCCGGTGATGAATCTTTAGCTAAAATTCAAACTGCTATTAATATTCATGGCTGGAAAAATTGGGCAACATTAATGCCATTAAAACAAAACGGTGGATATGCTTTTGGCAATAATGCTGTTATTAAGCATTTTCTCAATATTTCATGGCCACCTACCTATTTCTGGTTACTGAATTCAGACACTATTGTGCGTCCAGGAGCCTTAAAAGCTCTATTAGATTTTATGAATGAAAATCTTTCAGTAGGTATAGCTGGTAGTAGGTTAGAAGACCCTGATAGCACGCCCCAAAGATCAGCCTTTCGTTTTCATACGATATATAGTGAGTTAGATTCAGCCTTGCGTTTAGGAATAATTAGTAAATTATTAGAGCGATGGATTGTTGCTCCGCCTGTGCCAGCAAATATTTCGCCCACTGATTGGATTCCCGGTGCATCTATGATCATCCGTAGCCAAGTATTGGCAGAGATCGGACTGATGGATGAAGAATATTTTATGTATTATGAAGACAGTGATTTTTGCTTAAAAGCCAAAAAACATGGTTGGAGTTGTTGGTATGTACCCACTAGTAAGGTTGTACATCTGGTCGGACAAAGTTCTCAAATCAATAATCAACAAACCGAACCAAAACGTCGTCCTCAATATTGGTTTAATTCCCGTCAACACTATTTTGTCAAAAATCATGGTTGGTGGTATGCAATTCTGGTTGATTTAGTATGGATTATTAGTTTTAGTATATGGAAAATCAGATCATTCATACAACGCCGCCCGAACTACGATCCGCCTAATTTTTTCAGAGATTTTTTACGTCATAGTATTTTCCTGAAAGGAGTTTAAACAAATGATCATGAAATCAGAAACTTTACATCATTTTTCCACCACTGAAAATGACAATCAGGGATTTTGGCAACAAATTAAAGAAGATTGGATTGCACACCGTCAAGATTGGACTAAAGCTGGTTTTCAGGCTATTTTTGTCTATCGTTTTGGGGTCTGGCGGATGACAATTGAACCCAAAATCTTCAGAGCATCTTTCAGTATTTTATATCGTTTTTTGTACCGTTATATTCGTAATCATTATGGTATTGATTTACCTTATACGGTGAATTTAGGCCGACGAGTAGTAATTGAACATCAAAGTGCTATCATTATTCATGGATTTTCTGTAATTGGTGATGATTGTGTGATTCGGCAGGGAGTAACTTTAGGTAATCGCTATTTAGAAAAACCTTTAGAGGCTCCTAAGTTAGGTAATCGGGTTAATATTGGTGCTGGTGCAAAAATACTAGGTAATGTGAATATTGGCGATGATGTCAATATCGGTGCTAATGCTGTTGTTTTATCAGATATTACATCTGGTAAAACTGCTGTAGGTATTCCAGCTAAAATTATTAATGATTGTGAAGTTTGTTTCTAATTTTTAAAAACTAGAAACAAACTCATATTAATCATTTTAATCACTTCAACGGCCACCAAGCTACCTTATCACGGGTCGCCCCATAAATTTCTTTTAAACCTTCTGCATCAATCACTTTAATTAAATCCTGACAATGATCATCATCTTTGACGATGGTGATTAATTTTTGTTGTTGTAGCCCCTTTAATACTTGTTCTACGGTACGGTGATTTAATTGGCAAGCTCTCGCAATTAATTCTACCGATAGATCAAATTTGTAACTATCATTACCTTGCGGTTGATTACCTAATTCTCTTTCCTGATAAACCAAAGCCCTGAATAAAGCTGCGACTGCTTGGGGTGGATAGGTACTGCAATTTAATAGATGGTATTCAAATTTTTCCCGCAGTTCAAAGAGAAAATCATAACGCTCCTGAAACCCTTGGTGATTTTCATAAATCTTTTGTAAACTTGCCACAGGAATTTTGATCACTTCTGTGGTTTTGTAGGATTCGACTGAACTAGGAAAAGCCCGACAGACTTTGCCATAACTTAAATCCAAATTTCTCATGCCAAAACAAGCATCTTTATAAGTAATAGCAATAATCCGATCCAAAGGTGTACTACGAGTAATCACGGGACCGCCATTAATAATGACATAAAGTACATCTAAACGAAAATTAGGTCGAAAACCTGTATAAACTGGGCGATTAGAATAAAGTTTTTCGATCACTAAATTTTCTATCTCGATATATTTACTTAAACATTCAGCCTCTACCTCCCGAAATAAATAATTTTCTTGTAAATGCAATAAAACGGATTCTTGATTGGTTATTACCATGCAATTATTTAACTCTAACTTCACCTGTTTGCATTTTAATTGTTTTCTAATTGTTTTTTTTATTTGTTTCGTCATTGATTTTTACCCTGCCTATTTTTTTTCCTAACGATGTCTGTTTTTTTACTAAAAGAGGCCATTCCTTACTACTGAAAGTTCCAAAACTATATCTAAATTCTAAAAAGAAACTAGTTAGAACAAATAATTATTGACTGAAAATATTGATTAATCATAGGTTTTACTAAAAAAGTCCTTTTTTCTCAAGGAAGTTAGTTAAGATTGTATTATAAACGTATTGTAATTTAAATTCAATTCAGATATAATTAAATTGCAAATCAAGCAGAATTCACAAAAAGGCCAAAATTTTTAATTGAATAAGTAGTTCAACCATCATGTTTAAAAAGTCAAAGTCTGTATATCCCTTATCTAAAAATCTGACTAATCAAGCAAAGACGTTGGTTAGTATTGCGATCGCCCTGCCAATTATTAGTTTGACTGGTTGCGGAGTGAATACCAGTGAAAATGCCACTCAGAATACAGGTGGCAATACTGCCAATACTCCTGGGACGACAACTGCTGCGCAACCTGTAGATACGACCAAACCTGTTAAATTAACTTTGGTATCCTACGCTGTGACGCAAAAAGCCTATGAGCAGATCATTCCTAAATTTGCAGAAAAATGGAAAGCTCAAACAGGTCAAACAGTTGAATTTGATCAAAGTTATGGTGGTTCAGGTTCGCAGACTAGAGCAGTGATTGATGGTTTAGAAGCAGATGTGGTGGCTTTAGCTCTGGGTGCTGATACTCAAAAAGTAGAAAAAGCTGGGTTAATTCAACCGGGTTGGGAAAAAGAGTTACCTAATGATGCCATTGTGCATAAATCAGTGGCGGCTTTAGTTACCAGGGATGGTATTCAAGTAACTCAATGGTCTGATTTAGTCAGCCAAAATTTACAGGTAATTACAGCTAATCCCAAAACTTCCGGCGGAGCAAGATGGAATTTCTTAGCTCTCTGGGGAGCTGTCAGTCAAGCGGGAGGCACACCGGAACAAGCACAAGAATTTGTCGAATCAGTTTTTAAAAATGTGCCTGTATTACCGAAAGATGCGAGGGAAGCGACAGATGTTTTTTATAAACAAGGTCAAGGCGATGTTTTGATCAATTATGAAAATGAATTGATTTTAGCCAAACAGCAAGGTAATAAACAAGCCTATTTTGTACCAACTGATTATAATGTTTCTATTGACAGTCCGGTGGCAGTAGTTGATACGAATGTGGATAAACATGGTACAAGAGCCGTAGCAGAAGCCTTTACCCAATTTTTATTTACACCGGAAGCCCAGCGGGAGTTTGCTAAAGTCGGTTTTCGTCCGATTGATCCAGCAGTCTATCAAGAATTTTCTCAAGAATTTCCCCAAGTTAATAAATTATTAACAGCAAAAGATTTAGGCGGTTGGAGCGAAATTAATAGTAAGTTCTTTGCTGATGGTGCCATATTTGATCTGGTTTTACAAAAAACGGCTAAAACCAATTAAATTTGTTTCTTGATTTTATGCAGTGAGGTAAATCATGATTGTCAAAACCTTTTTTGATCTTGATCAAATTCCCTATCAGCCAGGATTTAAAGACAAACCTTTAAATCATTCAGCTAGTCAATTAGTCAGATTTAAGGGAGAAGTTGATCAGCAAAATAGTGATTGGTTTAATTTATATATTCACTTAGAAATTCCCGCTTGTTATCAACAAGCTCCTATTATCACTAATTTGAGTCGCTGTTTTGGCGTAGAAGTAAATATCTTGACGGCCTCACTGACAAATGATTTAGAAACTTCTGGACGTTTTTATTTACGATTATTAGGACCTTTACAAAAACTCAATCAAGTATTGAATTATTTGTTTATCCTCAATATCAAAATGTCACCTTGTCCTTAATCATACAAATAATCAATAGTTAGAATATGCTGAAACCACTTCACAACAACTAAACTAGTTATATAGATTTCACTTTTGCTTACCTCAATTTATTAAGAGGGTAATAGTTAATTGCTAACTATACAATCAAGAAATTAATTATTACCTCCTTAATATTTTTTTCTGCTCAGACAAATATCCAATACTTTTAGTAACTATTGAGACAAGGAATAATACGGCTATGCAATACGATTCAATTTCTCCCCAACAACTATTAAATAATCAACAATTACAAGACCAACTGAATGATCAACTTAATTTCACTGAACACAATGATTTTATCCAAAAAAGAGTCAGGATGAGAATCCCCCAGAATTATCATCAAGAACCGATTATTTCTAGTTTGGTGGAAAAATATGGTTTAAAAGTGAATATTTTGGCTGCTATATTAGGAGCTAATGGGGCAGGTGATGGTTGGTTTGACTTGGCTTTAATTGGTATCCCAGAGAAAGTTGATGCAGCGATCATTTATTTATCAGAACTGGATATAGAAATTTGGCTAGAAGGAATAAATAATGATATTTGGTAAATTTTTTCTCACCAAATATTTGTTTAATATTGCCTAACAAATATAGTTATCTAACTTGCTGTATAAATATTAATTTCCAGGAGGAATAACGAACCATGCAATATAATAAGCTCAATCAAGACCAACTTTTTACTCAGGTAGAAACCAAAAATTTGTTGTTATTGGAGAGAAAACAACTGCATGATAGTAATCATGATCAGCGTGTCACAGAAAAACGAGTCAGAATCAAAATACCGAAAAAATATTATGAACAGCCGATTATTTCTGAATTAGCTGTGAAAAATAGTTTAAAAGTCAATATTTTATCTGCCATATTAGTAGGCTCAAATGCTATTGGTGATGGTTGGTTTGACTTAGCTTTAATCGGCAAAGATCAGCAAATTAACCAAGCCCTCATTGATTTATTTGATCTTGATGTGGAAGTTTGGCTAGAAACTATAGAACATGATGGCTGGTAATTGGTACAAGTTATAAAAAATAATTGAAAACTGCTATATTCACATAAATTCAAATGACTAATAGTTCGTTCCCACAATATCAAAATCCTAAAATGTCTAACAACAAATTATCCACTTGGCTCCAGGGAATATCTTGGGCGTGGGTGGTGACAATAGTATATTTACTATTCATTCTCGTTTTACCAATCACTGCTTTACTAACCAAATCTTTTACTTTGGGTTTGGGAGAATTTTGGCGAATTGCAACAGGCCCGGTTGCCATGGCAGCCTATGGTGTATCTTTTTTCACTGCCCTATTGTCAGCTATTATTAATGGTCTGATGGGTACATTAATCGCCTGGGTTTTAGTCCGTTGTGAATTTCCCGGTCGCAAATTTATTGACGCTTTAATTGATTTGCCTTTTGCCTTACCTACTTCTGTGGCTGGTTTAGTATTAGCAACTTTATACAGTGACAAAGGTTGGATCGGACAATTCTTTGCACCCTTCGGTATTAAAATTGCTTTCACCCGTTTAGGGGTATTTGTGGCAATGTTATTTATTTCGCTGCCCTTCGTGGTGAGAACACTACAACCTGTTTTACAGGAATTAGAAGTAGAAACGGAAGAAGCCGCCTGGTCTTTAGGAGCAACTCAAAGTCAAACTTTTTGGCGGGTAGTTTTGCCACCTTTGATTCCACCGATATTAACCGGGGTGGCTTTGGGTTTTTCCAGAGCAGTAGGAGAATACGGTTCGGTCGTAATTATTTCTTCTAGTATTCCGTTTAAAGATCTAATTGCTCCCGTATTAGTGTTTCAAAATTTAGAACAATACAACTACACAGGAGCCACGGTGATCGGTTCAGTCTTATTAATAGTTTCTCTGATTCTTTTAATCGTGATCAACAAATTACAGCAATGGGGCAGGCGTTATGCAGTTTAAACAATTACTACCCAAATATCAATTTCAACCCCAACACCTATTAATAGCGATCGCCCTATTATACCTATCCTTGATTTTATTAATTCCAGGTATCGCCGTATTTTATGAGGCATTTCATAAAGGTTTTGCCCCCTTTTTAGAGGAAGTCACTCAACGGGAATTTTTACACGCTGTCTTTTTAAGTTTATTAATTACAGGTATTACAGTTCCCGCTAATACAATATTTGGTCTGTGTGCTGCCTGGGTAATCGCCCGGAATAGTTTTCCTGGTCGGGCATTATTATTAAGTATCATTGATTTACCCTTTGCTATTTCGCCGGTGGTAGCGGGTTTAATGATCGTTTTACTCTATGGCAAAAATGGTTGGTTCGGTCCTTTCTTAACAGCGATTAATTTCAAAGTAATTTTTGCTTTACCGGGAATGGTTATAGCTACTATTTTTGTCACCATGCCCTTTGTTGCCAGGGAAGTAATTCCCGTATTAGAAGAAGTTGGCAACGATCAAGAAGAGGCGGCTCGTACTTTAGGAGCAACTGACTGGCAAATATTCTGGCGGGTGACAATTCCTAATATTCGTTGGGGTTTATTGTATGGGGTTCTCTTATGTAATGCCAGAGCCTTGGGAGAATTTGGAGCGGTTGCCGTAGTTTCTGGCGGAATTGTCGGACGCACGCAAACCTTACCTCTATTTGTCGAACACGCTTACAAAAATTATCAAACCGAAGCTGCTTTTAGTTCCGCTGCTATTTTGGCTTTATTAGCAGTTGTCACTTTAGTATTTAAAGAGATTTTAGAACGAAAAACCAGTCACAAATTAGCTGAGAAAAAGAGTAATTGATATTCCCACTACTAGATACTCTGGATAAAAATAGTCCCTTAACTGTCCGAATATTACATCATTGCAATAATCTATAATCTAAATAAATCAATTAGGACTAATAGCTATTTCTTGAAATCAATAATTATCAAGGAATTCAGCGATTAGTCTTTTTTTGTCCAAAAGACTAATCAAAATTAAATTTTAAATGTATTGTATTTGAATCTTAATTTAGATATAAACGGATCAAGAAACAAACCCGAATTAGCAAAGGGCCAATTCTCGAATTTACACAAATTTTTTACTAGCATCAAAGAGAAGTATTTATGGGTATTCATATTCAAAATGTTTGCAAAAACTTCGGCAATTTCCAAGCCTTAGATCAAATTAACTTAGATATTAATGACGGTAAATTAGTCGCCCTCTTAGGTCCCTCTGGCTCTGGTAAATCTACCTTATTACGGGTGATTGCTGGTTTAGAAGAACCTGATACTGGCAGAATTATTATTAACGGTCAAGACACAACTCATTTAGATGTGCGTCGGCGAAATATTGGTTTTGTTTTCCAGCATTATGCTTTATTCAAACATCTGACAATCCGTGAGAATATTGCCTTTGGTTTGGAAATCAGAAAATATCCCCGCTCCCAAATTAAAAAACGGGTACAGGAATTATTAGAGTTAATTCAATTAGAAGGTTTGGGCGATCGCTATCCTTCCCAATTATCAGGCGGACAAAGACAACGGATTGCCTTAGCGAGAGCTTTAGCGGTGGAGCCAAAAGTATTATTATTAGATGAACCATTTGGGGCTTTAGATGCGAAAGTGAGAAAGGAATTACGGGCTTGGTTAAGAAGATTGCATGATGAAGTTCATGTGACTAGTGTATTTGTCACCCATGATCAAGAAGAAGCCATGGAAGTGGCTGATGAAATTGTCGTGATGAATAAAGGCAAAATTGAACAGATTGGTTCTGCTGAAGAAATTTATGATAAACCCACTACCCCTTTTGTCATGAGTTTTATCGGTCCGGTGAATATTTTACCTAGTCATGCCAATTTATTTAAAGATAATGGTTTTCAAGCTAATCATCCCAAAGTTTTTATCCGGCCACATGATATTGAAATTACGACTGAACCAAAAGGTGTTAATGCCATGGCTACGGTGAAACGGATTACTAATTTAGGTTGGGAAATACAACTAGAATTATTATCAGCGGAACAGGAAAATTTTATTGTGACAATGAACCGAGAAAAATTTGCCAAAATCAATGTGACGGAAGGTCAAATGGTATTTGTTAAACCAACTAAATCCGTTTCTTTTGAAAATTCGGTTATTAATGATCAGCAGGTTGTAGAACAACGCTACTTTTAAAGTAAGGTTCTATTTTTCTAAATATTTGTGCAATTTATTTTAGATTATTTCAGAAAAAAAATTTAGCTGAGATATTTCACCCCAAGTAGAAGTAATTGATCAATTACTTCTACTATTTTTTTACATATTTTTCAGTGCAATTAACTAATGTAATAGGCCTAAAAATATTGTCCAGAAAGGATTATAAATAATTAATTAAACTCGAATTGTATATGATTTTTTATCAAAAGCGATCACATATTTTGGACAAATAAAGTGAAAAATACTGGTATGCAAACAACTAAAAACAAGAGGCCTTTAAACCTTTATCCCGCAATGATTACACACAATTTATCAATATCGAATTTAATATAACTTTTGCTAAATACTGATCATCTAATTATCAACAATTTTATGAAATTCCTAATCACGATTAAATTCTTATATAGTATTAGATACAGCGATTTACCAAAATAAAATTTATCAATAGGAAAACTTCAATTTATCAATATGTCATTTTCCATAAAATATAATGATGATCATTTGAAAAAATTAGGTATATACTTTAATCAGTTCCTCAGAATAGCTATCAAATAGGGGAATAGGAGATATTCCTAGTGAAAAAACGCAAGTCGCCAGAAAACCTAAAGAAAATTCCCTAACAAACTTCATCATACTGTTGCTAATTGTGCCAGTGGAGTTGATTTAGCTTTTTGACGATTAGCTAGGAATATTATTTAAATAATGATCATCACTCTCAATAATCGGAAGGAGTGTAGGGATCCTTTTAGCAAATTTTCATCTCAATAAAAATTTTGTAGGTATTTTATGACATCCATTACTAATCACAACAATCAATCACGTCAGAGCATTGATACAAAAGCCGCTCGTAATTTAGCTATTACGAACAATACTATTCCTCAAATGCGAGGTATTACTCCCCGTTGGTTACTGCATTTATTGCCGTGGGTGCAAGTGCCATCGGGGACCTATCGGGTAAATCGCACGAAAGTGGTATTAAAACAGGCTCCTAAAATATCAGTTCATAATGATAATGGTACTTCCACTGTTACACCAGAGGATTTGCGTTCTATTCCTTTATTATCATCTTTAGATCAATCAGAGGCTGCTGCTTTAATTAACCGTAGTCAAACTGAGTCTTATAATTTAGGTGAAGTAATTGTGCGGGAAGGACAACCGGGTAATAAATTCTATATAGTTGCCCAAGGCAAATTAGAAGTATTAGTGAAAGGGGAAGAAGGAGAAGCCCTGCGAGTATCTGTTTTAGGACCTGGTGACTATTTTGGGGAATTGAATTTATATCAGGAAATTCCTAGTGAAGCAACAGTACGAACTGTCACTACTTGCCGTTTAATTACTTTAGATAAATCAGGTTTTGATGCCGTTACAGTACAATCCCCAGAACTGCGTAATAGTTTAGGTACAGCTTTAGCCGAACGGATCCACCTGAAATCTTTAGTGAATTTTTATGGTGAAGAAAAAATTGATTTAATTTCTGATTATCAGGGGCAGCCAGAAATTCCGGCGGATTTTGTCGATTATGAAACGGAACCGCAAGAATATGAATTGAGTATTATTCAGAGTATTTTGCGGATTCATACACGGGTAACTGACGTTTATAATGAACCGATTGATCAGTTACGGGAACAATTGCGTTTAATGATCGAAAACTTGAAAGAACGGCAAGAATGGGAATTGATTAATAATCCTAATTTTGGTTTGCTGAATGTCGCTTCGCCCTTTATGCGAATTCAAACCCGCTACGGTCCTCCCACTCCTGATGATTTAGATGAATTATTAGCACGGGTGTGGAAAAAACCGGCATTTTTCTTAGCTCACCCTCGTGCGATCGCAGCGATTGGGCGGGAATGCACTCGGCGGGGTGTGCCACCAGTTGTAGTGAATTTATATGGTTCACCTTTTATTACTTGGCGGGGAATACCGATTGTACCGACAGATAAATTAGAAGTAAAAAATCGGGCTGGTAATTATCAGGGTCCTGGTCAAACCAATATTATTTTGGTGCGGGTCGGTGAAAAAGAACAGGGCGTAGTTGGTTTAAATCAATCAGGTATTCCAGGGGAGCAAATTCCCGGTTTATCAGTGAAATTTATGGGCATTAATAACGAATCAATTGCCTCATACCTGCTTAGTTTATATTCCTCTTTAGCTGTATTAACTGACGATGCTTTAGCTGTATTAGAAAATGTAGAAGTAGGATATTACCATGACTATAAATACACCCAATCATAATGTTTCTGACCATGGCTCTAATGGTCATCATGGTGATCAGCGAGGTAAATTTTCTGATACTGGCAATATTATTAATGTGCAGTTAATACAGGCTTTAGCTAATGAGTTTTATTCTGCTTTACCTGGTGTGAATACTGCTAATTCTCAACTAACTCAGGCTGAGGCAACAGGTGAAAATATTCCTACAAATACGGTGACAGAAAAGATTACGCCTCCCTCTCATATTTCATCTGTGAAAGATATAGGTGTTTATCCCCAATCACCAAATTTACCGACTGATCTAAATTTAGCTAGTTTAGGCAATGGAGGAATAACAGGTTTAAGTCCTGCTTTATTCCAGAATTTTCTCTCAGAACCAAATTCTGTTTTACCGACCACTATTGAGCATAGTAGTATCCTGGAAGATGGAGTGTTAGATAAAATAGCTGATCAGTTGTTTGCTCCCTTACCACCCCTATTTTCAGAGGAAGAAAAGCAGGTAACTCCCCCGTCGTCAGAAGTTAAGAAAGAAACACCACTCTATTTTCTTTCCTCTTCAGCCACGGTTCCTCATTTAGGTTTAGATCCTCATGAAAGTTTTGATGTGGAAGCAGTTAGACGAGATTTTCCGATTCTGCATCAAAAGGTCAATGGTAAACCGCTGATTTGGTTTGATAATGCTGCCACCACCCAAAAACCGCAAGCCGTCATAGATGCCTTATCGCATTTTTATCAACGGGATAATTCTAATATTCATCGGGGGGCGCATACCTTAGCCGCTAGGGCAACTAATGCCTATGAGGAAGCACGGGAAAAAGTGCAAAGGTTTTTGGGAGCCGGTTCCAGTCGTGAAATTATTTTTGCCAGAGGTAGTACAGAAGCAATTAACCTAATTGCTCAAACCTATGGCCGCAAATATATTCAGGCTGGTGATGAGATTATTCTATCAACTTTGGAACATCACGCTAATATTGTGCCGTGGCAACTGTTAGCCAAGGAACGGGGAGCGGTTTTAAAAATTATTCCTGTGACTGATAGTGGCGAAATAATCCTAGAAGAATATGGGCGGTTATTAGGACCTCGCACAAAATTAGTAGCAGTCGGTCATGTTTCTAATGCCTTGGGAACTATTCTGCCGATCAAAGAAATAATTGCCATGGCTCATAGACAAGGTGTTCATGTATTAATTGATGGCGCACAGGGGATTCCCCATGTTGCCGTTAATGTACAAGACCTGGATTGTGATTTTTATGCCTTTTCTGGTCATAAATTATTTGCCCCGACGGGGATTGGGGCGATTTATGTGAAACGCCAAATATTAGAAGATTTACCGCCGTGGCAAGGTGGCGGTAGCATGATTCGTCATGTTACTTTTGAGCAAACTATTTATAGTGAGCCGCCTGCTAAGTTTGAAGCCGGTACGCCTAATATTGCTGATGCAGTTGGTTTAGGAGTAGCGATAGATTATCTTAACCGCTTAGGCATAGCTAATATTGAAAAATACGAGCAGAAATTAACCTGTTATGCCAAAAAACGTTTAGGAGAAATACCTGGTTTACGTCATTTTGGCACAGCCCCCCATAAAGTGGGAGTATTATCCTTTGATATTCCTGGTATTCCTTCCGAGCAAGTCGGTCAACATCTTGCCCAAGCTGGTATTGCCGTGAGAGCTGGTCATCATTGTGCGCAACCGACAATGCAACGTTATGGAGTGGTTGGTATGGTGCGTCCTTCCCTAGCTTTTTATAATACCTGCGGTGAAATAGATACTTTAGTAGAAGTATTGTGGGAATTGTTAACTAGTCATAAGTAGCTGATTAGCTACGGTAGAGACAATTATACCAAAAACAATTGTCTCTACTTTCCTATTATTAAAATTTGCAAAATCGCAGAGAAAAACTATGAGCCAATCACCCAAATATTCTCAATATAGAGATGCAGATGAACACCATATTTCAGCCCCACGCTTGATCAAAGATAATGAGCCAGAACCATTATCTCAACGCTATGATCAAACTTATTTAGAGGAAAAATCTGTCAAGTCTATTCCTTTGAAAAAATCAACTGGTTTAATTGAGTGTTTAATTGCTGATTGGCAAGCAATATTTAAAAATGATCCGGCAGCTCGTAATTACCTAGAAGTATTATTTTGTTATCCAGGTTTACACGCTTTGTGGGTACATCGTTTTACCCATAAATTATATCGTTGGAAAATACCATTTTTTCCCCGTTTTATTTCATTTATTAGTCGCTTAATTACTGGTATTGAAATTCATCCAGGAGCTAGAATTGGTCAAGGAGTATTTATCGATCATGGTATGGGTGTGGTAATTGGGGAAACAGCTATTATTGGGGATAATTGTGTAATTTATCAGGGTGTCACTTTAGGGGGAACGGGTAAAGAAACTGGTAAACGTCATCCTACCTTAGCTAGTCATGTGATGGTGGGATCCGGAGCTAAAATATTAGGTAATATTCTGATTGGTGATCATGTGAGAATAGGAGCCGGTTCCGTTGTTTTGAAAAATGTGCCTAGTCATAGCACTGTCGTAGGAGTACCCGGTCGGGTATTACGGCACTATGAGAAAATTACTGATATTAGAGACGTTAATCATCCACATCAACAAAATTTACCAGATTTAGAAGCTGAGGTGATTAAGAGTATATATCAGCGAATTAAAATTTTAGAGCAAGAAGTCGCTAGTTTATCTTATCCCTCCGCTTTTGCTCATTATGTTGCCAATAATGATGAAAAAATTAAACGAGTTTTAGAAAATCCTTTAGCCTTTGCCAATGATAGCTCCGAACAAAATGCTTTGCAAACTACGGCGGCTAGTGATCAGGTAATTAAAGATTTTTTAGACGGTTCAGGTATTTGAATAATTATTTCAAGATAAACGGTGGCAAATTTTGAAAATTAGGTATTATCAATATGGACAATCATCCTGAATTATCTCAGCCTGAACGATGCCCTATCGCTATTATTGGCGGGGGGTTTAGTGGTATTCTCGTAGCTATTCATCTTTTACGAATAGCAACTGAACCTTTATTGATTAAATTAATTGAAAGTCATTCAGAACTAGGGAGAGGTATCGCTTATCATGAAAAATTATTAGATTGTCATTTACTGAATGTGCCGACTGGTAAAATGGGAGCTTTTCCTGATTTACCTGGTGATTTTTTAGAGTGGTTACACCAACATGGCTATACTAATGCTATGGCTACTTCCTTTATGCCCCGTCGTATTTATGGGGATTACATCCAAGATATTTTGCAGACAGCTTTGATTGAAGCCGGTCCTGGTGTTCGCCTAGAATATATCAATAATCGGGCATTAAAAATCGCTACTGAGTCTAATCAAGTGAATATTTTTTTAGAACACGGTCGGCAAATTCAGGCAGAAAAAGTAGTATTCGCATGGGGGAATTTTCCCTCTGCTGTACCGCAAGTGATCGGTCAAATGAAAAATTATGAAAACTATGTAGTTAGTGGTTGGTCGGTGGAATCGATCGCTCATATATCCTGGACAGACAGTTTATTAATAGTCGGAACAGGTTTAACCATGGTAGATGCCGTAGTTACCTTAACTGAAAATAATTTCCAGGGGAAAATTTATGCTATTTCCCGTCATGGTCTTACCCCTCAACGTCATGCTGTTTCTACTACCCATCATCAATTTATTGAACCCCAAAAAGCTCCCCGTCATATTAATCACTTATTTAAAACGGTTCGGCAAGAAGTGAATAAGGCTGATTATCATGGAGCCGATTGGCGGGGGGTGGTAGATGTTTTACGCCCAGTTACTTCCTTACTTTGGCAAGAATTACCTTTAGTGGAAAGACAACGTTTTTTACGTCATTTAGGAGCCTATTGGGAAATACATCGTCATCGTATTGCCCCAGAAATTGCTAATATTTTAGATGAAATGTTAATATCTGGTCAATTACAAATTTTACCTGGTCGTATTCAAAAGACGGAAGTTTTAGGCGATCAAGTTAATGTCACTGTGAAAGAAAGGCGATCGCAGAAAGAATTGACCTTATTGGTAGATCGAATTATTAATTGTACAGGCTCTAACTGTCATTATCAAGACTTAGAAAATCCTCTGATTAATGATCTGATTAAGCAAGGTTTAATAGCTATTCATCCCACTGGCATTGGTATTAATACAGCTAGTAATGGCGCGATATTAAATAGTGATGGTCAACCATCTCAGCAACTTTATACTTTAGGTACACCACGCAAAGGAGATTTATGGGAATCCACGGCTGTACCTGAAATTAGAGTACAAGCTCATCAATTAGCGATGGAATTATTAGCATCATAGGATCGTTAATAATTCTCACTAAAAATTTGATTAAATCAAGCAAAATTAGGAATCAAAAATTATGCGTATTGCTCATGACATCACCGAATTAGTTGGTCGTACACCATTAGTCAGATTAAATCGGATTCCCCAAGCAGAAAATTGTGTTGCCACAATTGTGATGAAATTAGAGGGGATGAACCCGGCATCTTCCGTCAAAGATCGGATTGGTGTGCATATGATCAAAGTAGCAGAAGCCCAAGGTTTAATTGTACCAGGGAAGACTATTTTAGTGGAGCCTACTTCTGGTAATACAGGTATTGCTTTAGCCATGGTAGCTGCCGCCAAAGGTTATCGGTTAATTTTAACTATGCCAGAGACAATGAGTTTAGAACGGCGAGCTATGTTAAAAGCCTACGGAGCAGAATTGGAATTAACACCTGGTAATTTAGGAATGAAAGGTTGTATTGCTAGAGCCAAGGAATTAGTAAAATCGGTCCCTAATGCTTATATGTTACAACAATTCCAAAATACAGCTAATCCCCAAATTCACCGTTCTACTACCGCCGAAGAAATTTGGGATGACACAGATGGGAAAGCAGATATTGTCATTGCTGGTGTTGGTACAGGTGGCACGATCACAGGAATTGCTGAAGTATTCAAACAGAGAAAGCCTAATTTTCGGGCGATCGCAGTGGAACCAGCCTCCAGTCCTGTTTTATCCGGTGGTAATCCTGGACCACACAAAATTCAGGGGATTGGAGCCGGTTTTATTCCCCCTGTATTAAATATAAGCATTATTGACGAAGTAATTATGGTTAATGATGAAGAGGCTTTTAATTACGGTCGGAGAATTGCGAGAGAAGAAGGTATTTTATCAGGTATATCAACGGGAGCAAATCTTTATGCTGCCATCAAAGTTGGTCAACGACTGGAAAATAAAGGTAAATTAATAGTGGTAATTCAACCTAGTTTTGGCGAGCGTTATTTAAGTACAGCTTTATTCCTTGATCTGATTGAGAATATTCAGAATGTTGATAATAGACAACTAGTGAATTAAAAAAATTTGAAGATAAAAATATTACAGGGGCAATTAAGTAATTGCCCCTGTAATATTAAATATCAATCTTTTCGACAATCCAGCCTTTAGAACGACCGATTTTACCTTTAGCGATGAATTGCCAACATCCCGCAATAAAACTATCTCTTTTCGGTTTCATGCCAGTTAATACTGTTATTTTGAGGCAATGTTAAACTAAGCTAAATCGTCACCGACTTAACTCGTCTTCAAAACTGGACGTAAGGCTTTCACCTGAGACAATTCATCTCTAATAGACCAATACAAAATCACATTGGTAAGCCCTAAAAAGAAATACCAGAGTTTGTTCAATATTCAGTCTTAACTTGAAAGCCTTACTCTGTATTTTTTTCAGCCTTAGCGTGGTTTTCTGTACAATTTCTAACAATTACAGGAAAATTTCTCTTTTTTTCTCCTATTTTCCAATTTTTGGTAGCTTAATAGTTGATTTCAGCGTTTGGACTACAAATGAAAGTCTTACCCTGTAATTATTCCAGCCTTAGCGTGGTTTCGTTAAACTAAGTAAGAGAGTCACCTCTCTTACTCGTCTTCAGAACGTAACATGATTCTTTCGCTTCATTACGCTCCTCTCGAATAGACTTCTTGTCATGAATACGAGTTAAACTACCATCATGAGCAGTTTTTACATCATGGCAATGCCGATGAAGTAATTGTTTATTGCTATAGGAATTATTCCCCCCTAATGAGCGAGGAATAATGTGGTCAACTTCTAGCAAATCTTCATCTTTGAAAATTAATCCACAATGGTTACATCTGCCTTTTTGTTTCTTCAGAAGTTTGCTTACTTCTTTTGATAATTCAGGATGTCTGCCTAAACGACTAGCCCAATAAATTAAATCTCCATCAAAGGGACTTCTTGACCCCTTAACTTTAATGTGCCTGACAATCGGTGTTTCCACATGAGTTCTCAGTTGATAAGACCTTTCTTGATTTTGCACAGAGAATACCCATTTTTTATTACCTTCTGGATGCCAATATTTATGGACAATCCATTGATGATTTTGTTTGGGATGTCTGCGATTAGACCATCTTCTTAGTTGATTATAGGTAACATGGTCACAAGAGCTAAATATCTCTTTACTGACTACCGTTGCATAATAGTTTGACCACCCACTGATGACTGGATTTAATTCCTGAATTAATTTTATTTGTGGACTACTTTTATGTTTTTGTATTACCTTATTCATCTTGGCTTGATGAATTTTAATTTTCTCTTTTGATGGTTTGATTAAGGTCTTAAAACCAAGTTTGACACCTTTTGTATTTTTGCCACTGTGATGTTTTCCTACTGGAAATTGTCTCACGGTGAATCCTAAAAAGTCAAAACCTATTTTTCCTTCATATTCATTCAGAGTATGTGTGATGGTAGTTTTGCCTTTATTCAGATTTAAGCCCATTTCTCCTAACCATTCTTCTATTATCTCTTGACATTTTTGGATAACTTCTAATTTTTCATGTAGTATAACAAAGTCATCGGCATATCTAATCAGGTTGAGAGACCTTTCATTTTCTGCCTTTTTTCCTTTGATTGTTCTGGCATATTGCTTAATCCTTTCTTCCATTCCATGCAAGGCTATATTTGCCAGTAGAGGGGATATTACTCCGCCTTGTGGCGTTCCTTCCATCGTCGGGAATAGATTGTCATTTTCCAAAACTCCACATTTTAACCACGCCTTTATTTGTCGCTTCAGGCTTGGATAAGTTGCCATTTTTGTTAAGAGTTTTTCATGGTTAATTTTGTCAAAACATTGAGCAATATCTGCGTCTAATACGTATTTAGATTTTTGTTTAATCGCTAAAAATATTGCTTCAATCGCATCATGTGTTCCTCTGCCTGGTCTAAATCCATAACTGTTTGGTTCAAATATGGCTTCCCATTCAGGTTCTAATGCTAATTTGACTAGGGCTTGTAAGGCTCTTTCATAGATTATCGGTATTCCCAAGGGTCTTTTTTCTTTCTTCTTAGGTTTTGGTATCCAAACTCTTCTACTCGGTTTTACCTTTTTCCCTAATTTCAAGTTTTTCACCAGTTCCAAACGTTGCTTTGGTGTTAAGCATTTTATCTTATCCACTCCTGCTGTTTTTTTCCCTTGATTATCTTGGGTTACTTTTCGGGTTGCTATGAGTTTTCCATTATGAGATTTTATTAGTAGTCGTTGTAATTTGTGGACTAACTTGACATCACCTTTTTGACTCGCTTGGTAAATCCTCTTTTGCAGCTTAAATACTTGTCTTTCTACTTTTTTCCAGTTGATTTCTGACCATGTATTACATTTATCCATCGGTTTTGCCGTGTTCATAACTTTTTCACTCTTACTTGTGGCTTTACCTTGTCTATCCTAGTGTGTACGTCTGCTTATCCTTGTCATTACAACAAAGCATTTGCTTCTTACACAATCCCTCTCTCATATTCCTTCTGCTGGTTACTACTTAGATTTTCGACCTTTTTCTAAGAGGTATTATGAGAGTTACTTCGTTCCTAATTACCATTTTCTTAATTTTAGAGTCTCTCTATCCACCGAGTCCTTATAAATGCTCCTAGTTCGGTGTGTCAGAAACCGCTAGTATTTTGGACTTGTGACTTTTGTCTCTAGCCTTTTAACCTACGTTGGCTAGTTAGCAATTACGATGGTTCCTTCAAGAGTTCGTATTCCTACTCATGATTAATTTGCTAGACAGGATTCGATGTTAGGTTCATCGTTACTGCCGTTTAACCCTGCTTTAACCTCAGAGATTACCAGTCTTCTCAGGCTAAGGGCTAGGCTGTCACTCCAGCATTGGGAGGGAGGGACTTTCACCCTCATGGTAATTAAGTTGTCAAGGTTTATTCCCTTGCCTAGCTTACGTTTTGAGTCTTTTCTCTCTTACTTTGGCTAGAACGAATCGCACCTGCGCAGTTGCTACTCAAACCCCATTTACTACAATTTATCCCGTCAATAAATAGGTTTCTTAGTGCAAAAGAAGGTTGGTGTCAAATGGTACAACATCGAGGTGTAACCCTTGCCAGATAAGGATTGTTAAAAAACTTAATATTCTTACCACTAGTGCATCAACTTGGTAAAACTAAAAAAGAATACTAAATCACTTACTTCTATTTCTTAAGACAGAATATGCCTAATATCATTTACCTACTGTTGAGATAGTGAAACATCATAAATAATATCAACTAAAATTTATTAACTGAAATTATTATTTTACAAAATTAAGTCTCAGGAAAAATTCTAATAGTTTGATTAAAGATTAACTTAACTCTACGCAAAGTTGATTCAAATAATAATAAGCAAATTAAATTTTTAACCCCATTTTTTGACTAATACTCAATATCCAACACAAATGGCCTAATACATCTTGAATGACCAATACCTGGACGTGCGATCGCACCACTGAAGAAATTAATATAAGTCTTAACACTAAATATAGGTTACAAAATTAGTCCTGCGTCACCAGATAGCGGACTAGTCTGTTATCACCGGACTGACTCAAATTTATATATAATATAGTCCGGTACTACCAGACACCGGACTTTTTTTGAACGGTCTGCTAATACCGGACTTTTCGTTGAACACATAACTAGTTTATCACTATGAACGACATTTTTTACCCTGTATCTGAGTTGAGGGACCGCTATACCATTGCTAAACAAACCATGTATGAGCGGTTAAAACATCTAAATATCACTCCTATAAAGATTGATAATAAATCTCACATTACAAGTGAACAATTAGATTTATTAGACCGCTTAAATGAGCATCTAAAATTAGGGGCAACTATGGCAAGTTTTGACCCTGATGTGAGAATACCTAAGCCGAAAAAGCAGGTACAACTTGCTACAATACCAGAGCCAATACCTACTCCTGTTGTTCCTGTTTCTACAGAAATTACACCTATTAATGATTCATCTGTACTGACAATTATTGATAAATTAGCAGAGGCGATCGCTCCGCTAACCAAGGGTATCGCACAAAAGAGTAATGATCCTCTGGCTAGTTATCACGCCCTAGAAATAGCATCAGAAAAACAGTGGATTTTATCATCTAGTAAAATATTTGAGTTAATTGGTGTGCATCCGCACGGTTCACAGTTTAGTTGGTGTAATTGGCAGTTTATCGCTAGTGGTAAGGTTGGTCGCCAGAAGGGGTGGGTAGTCCAACAACTTAAATAATTTTATTGGTAAGCGATCGCTATCTAATTATTAGGGGCGATCGCCTCTAAACAATCTGACCCGCTTTCTAATTATGACGCTCTGGAAAAAGCCTGTAGTAATAGCTGGATTATCTCTACTCAGAAAATTCAAGACTTAATAGGAGTCAAATCCCACGGTTCTGAATATGTTTGGGGTTCTTGGAAATTTGTTGCTAAGGGGAAGCTGGGACGAAGCAAAGGTTGGTTAGTGGAAAAGGTTGATGTTTAGATGGTTATTAATAATTTGAAAGAGTCCAATTATTAGATTAAAATAAAATCTAGGCAAATCTATTAGCTGATTTGGAGAAATTAAGACAATGGACTATTTAACGAAAAAAAATGACATTATTGAAGAAATCAATTTAATTCCTGAAGACAAATTGACAGAACTATATAATTTAATTCATGGTTTTAGAATTACTCTCAAGTCATCAGCCAATAATATTAACGAAATCATGGCATTTGCCGGTTGTTGGCAAGATTTATCAGATGAAGAATTTACTGATTTTTCTCAAAAAATAGAACAACGTCGTCAAAATTCTGCAATACAGAGTTAATGCTACACTGTTAAAATAGATTCAGATCATGCTCAACAAAACTATGGTAAATCTATCTCGTACCCATTCCCTTAATGAATTTCAAGAAGAAGCCCCTGCTATTCTTAACCAATTCAAAACAGATAAAAGCCCCATCATTCTTACAGTTGACGGTAAAATAGTCGCTGTTGTTCAAGATGCGGAAAATTATCAGCAACTCCTTGACAAAATTGAACTATTAGAATCTTTAGCAGGTATTCGTAAAAGTTTAGAAGAATTTGAACAAGGTAAAGGAATTCCTCTAAATCAAGCCTTTGCACAATTTCAAGCGAAATATGACTTACCAGATTGAAATATCACCGACAGCAATTAAAGACATAGAAACAATTTTTCTTTGGCTAAAAACAAACTCCCCTAATAATGCTTATCGTTGGGCAAGAGGATGTTATGAAATTATGTTGAAGTTAGAAAAATTCCCTAAACGCTGTCCCCTAACCCTAGAAAGTCAATATTTAGAGATAGAAGTGCGTCAGCTTTTTTATGAAAAACAATACAAAATTTTATTTACCATCATTGAACATAGTGAAGAAAATAGCGGAATAGTACAAATTCACAGAGTTAGACATGGTTCTCAAGAAATTATGAAAACCTTAGATCAATTTTTCAGTGAAGAAGAAACTTAACCCTATTCACTATTACTTATAAGTAAAATAAAATAACTCTGTATTAATTAGAACTCACTTTTCAAAGGATCATAAATAATGGCATTAACAATCCCAGATGTACCACCCACTGAAGCAAGCATAGGAGAAAAAACTGTTTTCCGTATTCTTAGAGATCAATTACCTGATGATTGCTATATTTACTATAAACCCAATATTGCTGGTAAATATCCCGACTTCATTATCATCAACGCTACTTTAGGAATATTAATATTAGAAGTCAATGATTGGGAAAGTGAAAACATAGTAAATGCTGATCAGTATTCATTTAAGGTCCAATACAAAAAGACAATCAGCTCCGCTAAATCTCCATTATATGAAACAAAACAATATTTTGAGAAATTAAGTAAACTACTAGCTGAATACCCTGTTATCACTCAACCAGAAAAAAGTAAACACGCCGGCAAAGTAGCTATACCAATAGGTACAGGCGCAATTATGACTAAACTCAATAAACAAGATGCGATAAAAAAAGAGATTGATAAAATCTTACCTGATGTACAAGTAGTTTATCAAGATGAACTGAAGACTTGGTTTGACATCAGTGACAGAGATTTATATCAACGATTATGTAAGATGTTCAGAATCCGTTTTACATTCTCGCCATTGACAGATGATCAAATAAATACTATTAGAGGAGTTATTCACCCAGAAATAAAACTCGGCGAAGAGCCAGCTAAGGCAACAAGTGTATCAGAAGATATACCCGACGATGTACAACCCGATGAGGTGAAATTAGTTGATAATCTACAAATATTAGATAATATACCCGATGAGGTGAAATTAGCTGATGATCTACAACTATCAGAGAATATACCCGACAGTGTACAACTATCAGAAGAAGTACAATTACAAGATCAAGCAAAAACTATAAAAACTATAAAAACTCTTGACATGGTTCAAGAACAAATAGCAACAATTGCAGGTGATGGACATCGTTTATTTTATGGTGTAGCAGGTTCTGGTAAAACTCTTATACTGCTGGCTCGTGCCAAAATACTCGCTAGTAAACCAGAAAACAACAAAGTATTAATTTTATGTTTTAACAGCGTCTTAGCTTCTTATTTGCGATCGCTCATCAACCAAACAGATAATCCTGCTTACGAAGCAAATATTAATATTAGAGATTTCCAAAGTTGGGCAAAATCTCTTTTGACTCAAGATAACTCTGATCAGATAAAATCTTCAGAAACTCTAGGTAAGTCAGTATTACAGAAAATTGAGACACTGACACTAGAGGAAAAATGGGATGCAATTTTGATTGATGAAGCTCACGCATTTCACCCATCATGGTTTACCTGTTGTGTCAAGGCATTAAAAGACCCGGTAAATGGTAACTTAATGATTGTGGCTGATGGTAGTCAGAATTTATATAAACAAACAAAATTTACGTGGAAATCTGTAGGAGTAAAAGCAACTGGTCGTATTAGGAAACTCACAGAGAATTATAGAAATACTAAAGAAATCTTTTCAGCAGCTTGGAATATATTCTGTTCTCAATTTCTAAAGGATCAAACAATAGAAGAATTAGCAGATACTACTTTTCCTGTAGTTAAACCGAAAGATTCCTTAAAAAGTGGAAAAGTACCAATACTAAAGATTCTTACTGATCCTCAAGAACAGATAAATACGCTAATTGCCGATATTCAAGAATGTTTAGCAGGGAACTATCAACCGCAAGACTTAGCGATAATTTATCCGGGTATAGGGGAAGCAGAAGAAAATGCCTTCAATCATTTAACCAACCAAATAGCCGAGTTAAATATTCCTTTCTACGATATTCAGAAGAATAAATCTGACTTCAATGTACAAGAACCTGGGATTAGGATGGTTACAGCAAAGTCTTCTCTAGGGTTAGAGTTTAAGGTGGTATTTATCATCTGGGTAGAGATGTTTGAGATTGATGAAGAGATGTCCAAGAAAGAGTTATATGTGGCCATGACGAGAGCGCAAGAGGAATTATACTTATATGGTTCTGGCCAATTTAATTTTCTGGAGAGTTTGGCCTCTAACCCATACCTACAGTTAATTCAAAAATAAATTTTTGGGTTTAAAAATCGACTAAGATAGGTTAAACTTAAAATTGTTAGATTTTAGAATTTTAGGACTAGGCCAGTTTATGACCATTTGGAATAAATTGAGTTTGGTTTTATACTAGTTAGAGAGAAATTAATTAATTGGCCCAATAGAGTTACAACTACTTAAATTTGATTTAAAATTGATTATGTTGTGATTAATGATTTTAAGAGGCAAATAAATTTCTAATTTTTCTATTTCATCCATTCCACTGACAACTATTTTCTATCTATATTACGGAGGAAGTATTTTGATTTATTTATCCCGGATATTAGTACAGAATCTTTAAAATCTTATTATCTTTACAAAAAATATGTTTGATATTATTCCCGATAGAGGACTACAAAAACAGGTCTAAACAACCAAAGCTCCCCCCATTTCATGTCGCAGTGAATGGGGAGCCAAGGTTTAGCATATAGATTTTGTTTTTCTGCAAGGTATCCAGCTAGTAATAGCTTTCAGCCTTAGCTTTGAGAACGAACATCTGTACTGCTTGTTTAGCAGAACATCCGAACCATTTTGGATATATTCTGTAATCCTTACCAGGCAAGGATTTTAACAAAAAGCTAGTTTTAGGTCAAACCGTTTGCTAGTAAGGGTTATGGCAAAAGATACTAAATGGGTTTTATAAAGAAGAACTTTCATTCCTCTTCATCAAACCTACTTAAAAGACAAAAAGCATTTAACAAATTGCTTTAAGCAGGAAGTATTACTACTTTTTACTTTTATTCAAAAAGCACTTTTTAGTTTTAAGTCTGTACTTTGCACCGTTAAGTCTAAGTACATGACTAATTATAAATTAACATTCTCATTTCATTAAAACCAGAGAAAAGAGAAATTAATTTTAGTCATCCTCAAACTAAAAGGGCTTCAGTAAAGAAACAAATCTTTATACAAGCCATGACACATCTAAAAAACAGAAAATTCACTACAAGCAGATTTGACGATCCCCTCACAAAATTACAAAGGGGGCAGTCAAATGGCTATTAAACCATTTAATAAAAAGAGCGGTGGCTGTCCAGTCTGTTCTAGTGTTGACGGGCGGTGTCGTTACACCGATGATAGCGACCTGATTATGTGCATGACCGAACGGT
>Ga0209575_10000280_pt1 | contig 43724 bp, 32 predicted proteins | sample Medcelwee11metaG_FD_187172 | JGI IMG/M metagenome (GOLD analysis project Ga0209575, IMG submission 187172) | Freshwater pond sediment microbial communities from the University of Edinburgh, under environmental carbon perturbations - Medium... | ecosystem: Environmental > Aquatic > Freshwater >...
GGGGGAAGGAGCCCTCTCACGCGCCGCCCACCTTGTTGGTGGCGAGCCGCCTTGCCATTCGTACAGCAAGATCCAGAGGTTGCCCCCGCGGTCCGTCGCTTCGCTCCGGATCAGGGGCACGGTCAGCGGACGATTCCTGTGCGGGTGGACGTGCCGGCGCGGCGAACTGCCTGATTCGCAGACGTCGTCCTTGCCATCGGATCCGTGAGCTTCGCCAGGCACCCTGGTACACTGCCTCCTCGTATGCGCCCCTCACGCCCCACACCATGGCCGCGCCCAGCGAGCGACCCGCCCGCGTCGGACCCAGCCGGTGCAGAAGAGGCGTTCATCCGCGCTGTGGCCGACGAGCAACCCAAAGCTGTCGCCGAGCTGTTCGATCGGTACGTGGGTCTGGTGAGGCGGACGCTTGCCCGCACCCTGGGCAACGCGGTGGACTTGGACGACCTGGCCCAGGACACGTTCTTGACGATCATACGCAGGGTCCGAACGCTCAGGGACCCCTTGGCGCTTCGTTCCTTCGTGGTGAGCGTGGCCGTGCGCACCGCCCGCAACGAGCTCCGCAAGCGCGCTGTCCGACGCTTCGTGGGGCTGGAGGAGGCGGTCTCCTTGCCCATTGCGGGGCCGTTGGATGCTGCCCTGGTGGAGGGCGTACGCCATGTGTATGACGCGCTCGACCGGCTTGGGACCGAAGCCCGTCTCGCGTTCGTGCTCCGTCACGTGGAGGGCTACGAGCTGTCGGAGACGGCGCAAGCTTGCGGCTGCTCGCTCGCGACGATCAAGCGGCGGCTTTCGCGCGCGGAGTCGCGATTCGAGGCCATTGCCCAGGCGGACCCCACGTTGCGTGAACTGATTGACCTGGCGCGGAGGTCCGCATGACTCCTCCCTCGTCCCGTGTGGCCGGTGACCTCGTCCGACGTTGCGTCGATGCGCCCCTTCCCCCCGGGGCGCAGGCCAGAGCCCGACAGCGACTCGTGGATCGGCTCGGCGCGAGACCGGCGGTGTTTTCGCGGCCTCGGATGGCAGCGTTCGCCGTGGCGCTCGTGGTCCTGGCGGTATTCGGCTGGGTGGCGCTGCGCCCGGAGAGCCCTGCGACGCTTGCCTACACGGTCGTGGGTGACGCGAGCGGGGATCCCGGGACGTACCTCGCACCCCTGGGAACGGAGCCCGTGGTCCTTCGGTTCGCCGAAGGCAGCCGGATCACGCTCGAGCCTTCGTCGCGCGCACGGATCGCCCAAACCACGCCCAAGGGGGCGACGCTGGTGCTCGAGGCGGGGACCGCGCACCTGGAGATCGAGCCTCACCCGGAGGCTTCGTGGCGGGTGGTCTCGGGGCCGTACTCAGTCACCGTTCGGGGCACGGCGTTCACGGTCGGGTGGGATGCCGCGACGGGGACGTTCGAGGTCCGAATGCGTCGGGGTGCCGTCCTCGTGCAGGGACCGGGAATCGACCAAGGGGTGGAGCTGAGCGGTGAGCAGCACTTTCTCGTGCGGGACCCGCGGCACAAGGCGCCGTCAGGGCCCGAGGCGGTTCCATCCGCGTCGTCCGGCCCGTCGGACCAGGTTGTTGCCCCCGAAGCTCTTGCTGGTTCGACCGTTTCCCTGCGCGAGCCACCGCCTTCCGCACCGAGCGCGGTGAGGGAACCTGTGGGAGCGGTTGCGTCTTCCGAGCCGGTTGCGAAGGCTCCGGAGACGTGGCCTGCGCTGGCGGCGCGGGGTCAGTTCGCCAGGGTCGTCCAGGAGGCCGACGCGCGGGGGGTCGATGCGGTGCTCCAGGGGGCGGACCTCGGAGATCTCTGGGCCTTCGCGGATGCGGCGCGGGTCACTGGCCGAGGGGCCGATGCGCGACGCGCGCTGCTGGCCGTTCGGAGTCGGTTCGCGGGCTCGGCACGGGCTGCGTCGGCCGCGTTTCTTCTGGGAAGGATGAGCGACGACGGCGGGAGCCCGGCGTCCGCGATTCCCTGGTACGACCGGTACCTTTCGGAGGCCCCCGGCGGGTCGTTTGCCCCTGAGGCGCAAGGGCGGCGCATGGTAGCGTGGAAGCGAAGCGGCAACCAGGAGGCGGCACGACGAGCAGCCGAAGCGTATCTGAAGCAGTTCCCGAACGGCCCTTACGCGGCTGTGGCTCGCGACATGGTCGGGGATTGAGGCTGCTTGCGGTCGTCTTCGGCCTGCTCGGGCTGACGGCGGGGCAAGCTGCGGCGGACATGCGCGTCGCGCTCGTGGTGCCGGAGGATGCCACGGACGCGTCCTCTCGCGCCGAGGAACGCTTGCGGGTCGAGTTGGCCGGTGCGGGACACGACGTCGTCACCGTGCCGGTGGAGGGGCCCGCGGAGCGCGGAAGACTCCGAAGCATCGCGAAGCGGACGGGAGCCGCTGTGGTGGTTTCAGTGCATGTCGACGATGACGGTATCGACGGGACCGTGTGGGTGAAGGACGAGGCGACGGGGCGGGAGGTGGTGACGCCCATCCGCAAGGCGGCGGCGACCCCAGAGGGCGCGGCGGTCTTTGCCATCTGGGCTGCCGAGCAGGTGCGCGCTTCGGTGCTTGCCCTCGAGACGTCCGTTGCCGTGCCCCCCGCCCCTGTCGAGCCGGGGGGCGACGGGCCGAAGGAGGAACGGGCGCCAGCCACGTCACCACCACGGGCGGCGCCCACGCCCTCACCACGGGCGGCACCCACGCCCTCACCGTCCCCTCGCCCCGCGAGCGTCGAGCAACGAGTGTCGCGGACGATGCTCTCGGTCGGGCCCGTCGTCGTGGGGCACGGGAGCCTGCCTTGGGCTGTCGGGCCGAGCGTCGCGTTGGTGAGGCGGGAGGACAATTGGCTCGGGGCGGTCCGGCTCTCCGGACCCGCGGTTTCCACCATCGAGGCCGAATCGGGCTCTGTGAACGTCGACCAGGAACAGCTGTCTCTTCGCGTGGGGTGGTCCCTGCTCTCCGGCGCCGAGACGTTCGCTAGGCCCTACCTTGCCGTCGGCCTCGGGGCGTACCGGCTCGGCGTGCGGGGAAACGCCAATGCGCCTTATCGCTCCGCGTCCAACCAGGCCTGGTCCGGGCTGCTCGAGGCCGCGGGGGGCGTGGAGGCCACCGTGTCCGACCCCTTCTTCGTTGCCGTCGAGGCGGGAACGTGGATCCTCGCGTCTCGCCCCGTCGTCAAGATGGCTGGTTCCGAGGACGGTTCGGCCGGCCGTGCCGGCTACTTCGGCCTGACGGCTCTGGGGGTGTCATGGTGAAGCCCTCCCTTCGTGCCATCCCGTGGCTGATCCTCTCGTGTTTGCCCCTAGCATGTGGCGAGCAAACCGTGACGGCCATCGAAGCGCCAGCAGGGGCAGACGACGCGGCGGCTTGCTCTTCGGAAAGCTACTGTGACGGCTCCTGCGTCGACCTGGCCCAAGACACGCTGCACTGCGGTTTTTGCGGGAACGTGTGCGGACCAGGCCAGCTCTGCTGCGCCGGAACGTGCACGTCCGTCACGTCGGACGCCGCGCATTGTGGCGGTTGCAGCGTCGCTTGCCCCGCGGGGGTTTCGTGCCTGCAGGGTGCTTGCCGCTGTCCAGGTGGCGAAACGTACTGCGACGGCGTGTGCGTGGACCTCGCATCGGACCCGGTCCACTGTGGGAACTGCACGAGCGCTTGCGGCGGCACGGAGGTTTGCGACCAAGGTACATGCTCGTCCACGTGTTCGGGTGGTCTGGAGACCTGCTACGGCGCTTGCGTGGACCTGTCCGTCGATCCGAGCCACTGCGGCGGGTGTGGACACGCTTGTCCGGTGCGGGAATCCTGTATCGAGGGGGCTTGCTCATGCTCTTCGGGGATGACGCGATGCGAGGGGGTGTGCGTCGATGTCACGTCGGACCCGGATCACTGCGGGCTGTGCGGGAACCGGTGCCCTCACGCGCGGGTGTGCAGTGGGGGGGCCTGCGTGTTCGAGTGCGCGGTGGGGGAGGCTCGCTGCGGCGGGGCTTGCGTCAAGCTCGAGACGGACCCGAACAACTGCGGATCGTGCGCTCGCAACTGCCCGTGGGGGGCGTCGTGTCAAGGGGGCGAGTGTGTCTGCCCCTCGGGATTGACGGTCTGTGTGGATGCGTGCGTGGACGTCATGACCGACGAGAAGAATTGCGGTGGCTGCGAGCAGCCGTGTGCGCCCGGGCAGACGTGCACGTTGGGCGGGTGTGGCTGAAGGGTTTGGATGTCAGTTGACCACGGGGGGACAGCCGTGGACGACGGAGAAGCTATTGACGCGAGGCGTGAGCAGTCCGGTGGGGTCGGCGGTTGCCACGGAGAGCCAGACCTCGACTTCGAGGAACCGCTCGAGCGTCGCGCCTTGCATGGCGAACTTGGGACCGATGTTCGTGGGGGACAGGTCGGAGGGGATGGTGGCCAAGGTGACCCACTTCGCGGAGGCGAGGTCGGCGACGGTTGCGGCGGAGCGGGCGCGGAACATCACGGAGGTGTCCTGAGGCGTTTCGGCGTCCCAACTCAAGGTCACCCACGTAGTGGGAGAGCCCTCCTCGCAGCCTTCGAAGACTTCGCGATAGTACCCAGGGTCGTTCTTGGCGAGGGTGGCCTGGAGCCCGGTCATGTCCGAGTAGGTATAGGGTTGCACGAGTCCGGTCACCGCATCTGGGATGACGTTGGCTTCGAGGAGGGTCGGCCCCGGCTCGATGACGTGTGCGGATTGCTGGCGAGAGATCACCCAGATCTTCCCGTCGCGGTCGACCGCCATGCCCTTGGCATGGGGCACGGCGAAGGGCTGGTGTTCCATGGTGTCGCCGTCCATGCGCATGACGGAGTCTCCCACCGCACCCCAGATGAACCCCTTGGCGTCGGCGGTGACCCCGTGGGTGAACCCGTGGCTGGTCCCCGCAAGGCGCGAGGCCTCGGGAGCTGCCGGGTCGTAGCGCTTCATGCCCGTCCCGCCGCCGAGCCACACCCGCTGGGCGAAGTCCACCGTGATGCCATAGGTGCCGTCGCTGATGTTGATGCGCTGCTTGACGGCCGTGTCGCAGGCCGCGGTGCAGGATGCGGTGTACATGCCGTTCTGCTCGGGACCGTTCTGGCATTGATCCGTGCAGGTTTGCACGTTGCAGCTGGCGTCGTCGACGCACACGGTCGTGTCGATGCGGCCGAGGTTCCCGCCCCCGCCCCCGCCCGTCATCCAGAGTTGCCCATGGCCGTCGAGTGCCAACCCGTAGATCGGAGTGGGGGAGTCGGTTGTGAGCAGGATCGCGCCCGTGTCGCCATCGAGCTTGTAGACCTTGCCGTGCAACCCTCCGGCCCACACGTAGCGCTTCACCTCGATCTGGGCGGGCAGGTCCGGGTCCACGATGACCTCTCGCATGATGTCCTGCGCCGCGACGCCACGGATGTCGCCACCCAGCGGCGTCTGCCAAAGCATGCAGTCGTCCTGCCCGAAGGGCAGCACATCACCAGGACCCGTCGACGTCGTGATCACCCCATCGCCGTTGGTGTCGGGGCACTTGTCGGCTCGGGCCGAGATCTTCGTGAGGCTCGCTCCACCGCGGTTGCCCACGTACACATCGCCCACGGCGTCGACGGAGGTGCGGGAGGGGTCACCCGTTCCCGTCCTGTATCGGCCGAGCTCCTCGAACGTGGTGGTGTCGACCTTCGAGACCGAGTTGTCCGGGCTGTTGGCGATCCAGATGAGGCTGGGGCTTCGCGACCCTGAGCGGTCGAGGACCAGCGCGCCATCGTCGTCCGTGACCACGTTGGAGCTCTCGTTCTGCTCAGGCGTGAACGGGTCCGTCGTCCCCGCGCCGGTCTGCTCCTCGTCGCATTCTCCCGGGCACGTGCTGCCACCGCTGCCTCCGTCCGGCAGGCTGGGTCCCCCTGTTCCCCCGTCATACTGCGTGGACGCTTCCTTCGACGTTCCTGCGTCCGAGGAGCCACCGCCGGCGCTGTTGCCAACGCTGGAGCTGTCGTCGCTACTGCCGCAAGCTACGGCCGCAAGGGATGCGATCCCGAGACCCAACACCCATCCGTTCGCGCGCTTCATGGCAGTCCTCCGGTGAAGTGGACCCCTCGAAGCCTGCAAGTTGGCGGCCACCCCGCAACGCAGGAAAATCCGCGAAATACCATCCTTGTGCCGGCCGGAGGTGTGCACAGATCGTGCGCAGGAAGGATCGGATCGTTCCGTGTGGTTGCTTTCGTCACACGGTGCCGCTCGCTCGAACCACAGGTCACAGAAGGACAGGGGGAGTTCCGCTTCTGGGCCCCCTGCGCCCTCTGCGGCCTGTCCCTCTGTGTCTTCTCGATCTACTTGATCAACGTGCCGCACACGCCCGCGGCCGTGTTGCAGTACCCACCGCAGCAGTCGTCGTTGCTCGTGCATTTCCCGCCGATGGGAACGCAGTCCGCGTAGTTCGGCTCGCATGAGCCCAGGACGCAGATGCCGTCGCAGCAGTCACCGTCCGCTTGGCAGGCGCCGTCCAGGGAGACGCATTCCGACCCACAGTGAAGCTCGCCATTCGCGTCCGGCAGGCAGAGCCCGTTGCAGCACTCGTCCCCGAACGAGCAGGCGCTTCCGTCAGGCAGGCACTCGTCGAGCGTGCCCTCCCCGAAACAGCGGGTGATGCCGAGCACCGTCTCGTCGCAAAGCTCGGTCCCACCCCCCGGGCCCGACGGGCAGCAGTTCGTCGCCTGGCCCATCCCGCACACCTCGCCCGCGGCCATGCATCCGCCGGGCTTGGTGCAGCGCATCACGCCCGTGGTGCCGACCTCGAGGCAGCTGGCGGAGCAGCAATCGTCGTTCTCCAAGCAGATTTCGCCAATGGGACGGCACCCGCTGACGAACTGGCAGATGGGAACCGATGTGCCTGGGTCCGCGCAGACCCCGGAGCAGCACTCGTGGTAGCCCGTGCAGGGCTCCCCTGCGGTTTGACACTCCGTGAGCGTGGGGCACAGACCGTCCGCGCCGCAGACTCCGCTGCAGCAGTCGCCGCCGGTCGAGCACAGCTCTCCACCCCCGCGGCATACGGACACGACCACGCAGCGCATGGCACCGTCGATGTCTTCGCACTTGCCGGAGCAGCAAGCCGCGTCGCCGCTGCAGGCCTCCCCCGCGGGCACACAGGTTGACCCTGACGAGGCACACTTCCCGCCTTCGCAGTCGTTGCTGCAGCAGTCCGCGTCCACGGAGCAATCCGCCCCGACGATCGCGCAGCTCGGGCCGTCGGTGCAGGCACCCTCGACGCAAGACAGGCTGCAGCAGTCGGTGGCGAGGGTGCACGGGTCTCCGGTGCCTGTGCATCCGCCTGTCACGCACACCATGCCGCTGGGCGTTTCCTCGCAGCGTCCAGAGCAGCACTCGGCCGACGCTTTGCATTCCAATCCGACCCCGTAGCAGAGCCCGGTGTCGCCCACGCAGATGCCGTCCTTGCAGTTGTTCGTGCAACAGTCTTCGGGGGCCTCGCAGACCTCACCGGTGGGCAGGCAGGTCCCGCTGTCTGTCGTTCCGCCCGTTCCGCTCGTTCCCCCGGTACCTCCGAGAGAGCTGTCCCCCGCGGCGCCATCCTCGGTGACGCCGCCATCGGATCCCCCGGTACCACCGACGTTGCCTCCCGGGTTGGTGTCGACGTCCTCGTCGGACCCCCCGCAGGCGGGAACGACGAGCAGGGCGGTGAGGCATGTGGCCGTGAAGCAACGAACAGCGGCTGAAGGAATTCGCATCGAGACCTCCGTGAATGTTTTGCGTCTCTCAGTACGAGTCGGGAATAGCCTTACCCCTGGGCTGTGTCGCGTGGGGTAGGGCGTGGCTCAAAAAAATGGGACGGTCCACCGCCGCGACCGGAATCGGGCCAAGTGCCGACGGGACCCTGCAACACCCATGGTACACTCCGTCGGCCATGAGACGATCCCTCGTTCCCTCCCTGTGTATCGTTCTGTCCGTCGCGTTCGCCGGATGCGGTGGATCCGGACCGACGTCGACTCCGGCTGCGAGCCCGCCCGCGTCTGACGACCGGGCCTTGGGCAACGAAAAGCCGGCCGCGGACCAGCCGTCGTTCGGCGCCGAGTACGGCGGCATGAACGAAGAGAAGGTCGCAAGAGTCTTCTCCTCGACCTACGACGCGCTGGGCACTTGTCTCGAGGAAGGCAGTCAGGGCATGCCCTACCTCGCGGGGGCCGTGTACTTCTACCTCGAGGTGGATGCCTCCGGGTCCGTGGTGCACGCTCACATGGAGAAGTCCGACCTTGGCGACCATGACATCTCCGTCTGCATGCTCGACGTTCTGCGCAAGAAGACCTGGCCGGCGCCCGTCGGGGGGAAGCTCGGGAAGATCCAGTCGAACATGACGTTTTCGCCCCAGGCCGGAGTGAACCAGCCGACGGCGTGGGAGGCTCACCAGGTGGCCTCCGCGGTGGGCGAGCTCGCGGAACCGATCGAGCAGTGCAAGGCAGGGGTCACCGGGACTTTCAACGCGACCGCGTACGTCGGCACGCTGATGCGCCCCGCACCCGAGGGCAGCAAGGACGGTCCCACGGAGATCGGCAAGATGATGGCGGTCGACGTGACCCCACCGAGCAAGGAGGGCGCCGCGGCCATCGACTGCCTGATCAAGGTGCTGCGGTCAGGGACGTACCCGTCGCCGGGGCAGATGCCCGCGAAGGTTACTTTCCCGCTCTGACTCGGGCTCCTTTGCGTGTTTCGCTTTTCGGTGCGCCGATGCCCATCAGCAGATTGAGGGCCAGAGCGAGCACGGTACCGAGGGCGATTCCTGCCAGGTTCAGCGAGCCCACGGTGAGGCCTTTCACGCCTAGGCCGGTGGCGACGACGAGGGAGACGCCGGCGACGATGAGGTTGCGCTGGCTCGAGAAGTCGACCTTGGCGTCGAGCCAGATCTTCACGCCCATGAGGGTGATGAGGCCGTAGAGCACGAGGGAGACGCCGCCGAGCACGGGGGGCGGGATGGAGAGGATGGCGGCGCCGAACTTCGGGCAGATGCCGAGCAGCAAGGCCACGAACGCGGCCACGACGAACACCGATACGCTGTAGACGCGGGTGATGGCCATGACGCCCATGTTCTCGGCGTAGGTGGTCTGGGGGGTGCCGCCGCCGAGGGCCGAGACGAAGGTGGCGATGGCGTCGCCGAGGTAGGCGCGGCCGAGCATGGGGTTGAGGTCGCGGTTCATGTAGCCGGAGATGGCGGCGATGTGTCCCTTGTTTTCGGCCACCAGGACGACGAACACGGGGCTGATCACGAGCAACGCGCCGAGGTTCGGATGTGGCGTTTGCAGGGGAGGGAGGCCCACCCATGCGGCTTGGCCGAGGCGGGACATTGCCTCCGGGTCCAGCTGTCCGAGCGCCGCAGACAGGGCGTAGCCCACGAGGACGCCGATGAGGATCGGCAGCAAGCGGAGGATGCCGCGCAGGTAGACGGCGACGATGCTCGAGGTGAGGAAGGTCACGGTGGCGACGAGCAGGTGGATGCGGTCCGCCGGGGTCGCGATGGTGAATGTGGCGTTGATGGCGTTGGAGACCGCCGACGATGCGAGGTTGAGCCCGATGAGGGCCACGACCGTTCCGGTGACGACCGGGGGCATGAGCTTGTCGATCCAGGCCGGTCCCCAGCGGAGCGTGATCACGGCGGCGACCCCGTAGAGAACCGCGGCGCCTGCGATGCCGAACAGCGCGTCCGGAATGCGGGTAGCGTCCCCCGTCGTCACCGCGAGCACGGGGCCGATGAAGGCGAAGCTCGACCCGAGGTAGCTCGGGACCTTGAAGCGCGTGATGGTCAGGAAGATGAGCGTGCCGATGCCCGAGAAGAAGAGGGCCACCTGCGGGTCGAACCCCATCAGGATAGGGGCGAGCACGGTGGCGCCGAACATGGCCACCACGTGCTGGATTCCCATCGGAATCAGCCGTGTGATCGGCAGACGGTCTTCTGGGAAGTACACGCGAGCTTGCTCGGACACGAACCCACCTCCTGACGGGCGTTCCTAGTCCTTGGGGCGGTGGCGGCGCAACGAGAACGTCACCGTTGGGCGGCACGGCTTTCGAACCTGGGCACCGTGTGGCATTCGCGAAGGCTGGCCGTCGGGCGCCGGCTATGGGAAGAGGGCGAACAGGAGGATGAGCAAGCACATGGGCCTGGAATTCCGTGAGGTGGACCTGCCGTTACGTGCGGACGTGAGCGACCTGGGCGCCCTGCTCGGCGAGGTGATCCGCGAAGAGGGGGGCGAGGAGTTGTTCCAGCGGGTCGAAGACGCGCGGCATGCGGCTCGCGCCTGGCGGGGAGGGGACGCAACCGCACTGGATGGGCTCGAACAGGACGTGCGAGGGCTTCCCACCCGCGTCGCCCAGGAGCTCACGCGTGCCTTCTCGAGCTACTTCGGTCTGGCGAACATGGCGGAACAGGTGCACCGCATCCGCAGACAACGCTGCCGTGCTTGCGAGGGGGCGGGCCACCAGCCAGGCGGTATCGAGGCCGTGGTGGCTCACCTCGCGCAGAGCGGCGTGCCCTGGAGCGACGTTCAACGCGCCCTGTCCCAGCTTCGCGTGACGCCCGTCTTCACCGCGCATCCCACCCGCGCAGTCCGTCGCTCCCTGCTCACACGGGAGCAGGACATCGCGCGCGCCTTGGTCGAGCAGATGCAGGCCGGGCCCATGATGGCTCTCGAGCAACAGGCGGTTCGCGGTCGCATCCGAACCAGCATCGCCGTCGCCTGGCAAACCGAAGAGCACAGCGAGCTGCGCCCCACCGTGGCGGACGAAGCCGAGTACGTGCTGTTCTACCTGTCCGATGTCGTCTATCGGGTTGTTCCCCGGTTCTACGAGGCGCTCGAGGCGGCGCTGACCGAGAGCTACGGAGAGCAAGCCACCCTGGACGGGATCGCGCCCATCCTTCGGTTCGCGTCGTGGGTTGGGGGCGACATGGACGGCAACCCGAACGTGGGCGCCGACACGATCCGCTCCGTGCTCGAACGTCATCGGGCGCTCGTGCTGAGCCGGTACCTGAAGGAAGTGCGGTCGCTCTACGGGTTGCTCAGCCACTCCACCACCCGGGTGCGCGTGGACCCTGAAGTCACGGCGCGCGTCGAGGCCTACCGAGCCTCGATGCCCGAAGTGGCGTCGGGCATCCCCGCGCGGTACGCGAACATGCCTTATAGGCAGATGCTCGCGTTCATCTCCGCGCGGCTCGAGGCGACCGGGGTCGGGGCGTCCGGGTATCGCAACCCGTCGGAGCTGCTGAGCGACCTGGAACCGATCGAGGCGAGCTTGAAGACCAATCGCGGCCGGCACGCAGGGTGGTTCCATGTGACTCGGCTCGTTCGGCGCGTGCAGACGTTCGGGTTCCACCTCGCGTCCCTCGACGTTCGTCAGGACGCGCTCGAGCATCGCGTGGTGGTGGGCAAGTTGCTGGGGGTCGACGACTTCGTGGAGCGTTCGGCGGACGAGCGCACGGCTCTGCTGCTCGACGCGATCTCCAGCGGGCGCGTGGCAGCGCAGACCAACGATGCCGCAGTGTCGCGGACGCTCGACGTGTTCCGGGCCATCGGGCAGGCTCGTGCGGTCTTCGGTCCGGAGGCGCTGGGGCCCTACATCATCAGCATGGCGCAAGGGGTGGACGATGCGCTCGCGGTGCTGTGGCTGGCGAGGCAGGCGGGACTGGTGGAAGCGGAAGGTCAGGTGCCTCTCGATGTCGCGCCTCTGTTCGAGACGGTGGACGACTTGCAGGCTGCCCCGTCCGTGATGCGAGCGTTGTTCGCGCACGGGGTCTACCGGGATCACGTGCGATCACGCGGGTCCGAGCAGATCGTGATGCTCGGTTACTCGGACAGCAGCAAGGATGGTGGCATCACGGCGTCGAGGTGGTCGCTGTTCCGGGCGCAGTCGATGCTGGTGGACGAGGCGAAGGAAGCGGGCGTGCGTCTGACCTTCTTTCACGGCCGGGGCGGCACGGCGGGGCGGGGTGGCAGCAAGCCGCGCCAGGCGATCTTGGCGGAGCCCCCCGGGGCGCTGCAGGGGCGCCTCCGCGTGACGGAGCAAGGGGAAATCATTCACACGAAGTACGGGCTTCGAGGGATTGCCATGCGCACCGTGGCGCTGATGGCGGCCGCTACGCTCGAGGTCTCCGCGCTTCCGGTGCGTTCGAGCGTGGATCCGGAGCATCTCGCCCTCATGGACGGGATCGCTCGCGAGAGCCGGTCGTCGTACCGGGCGCTGATGCACCAGCATCCGGACCTGTTCGCCTACTTCCGGATGGCGACTCCCATCGACGTCATCGAGCGCATGAACATCGGGTCTCGGCCTTCGTCACGGCGGACGCAGCGAGGGATCGAGGATCTGCGCGCGATCCCGTGGGTGTTCGCCTGGACCCAGAGCCGTCACATGCTGCCCGGCTGGTACGGGCTCGGCGCCGGTCTGCAGTGGGCCATCGATCGCGTGGGAATCGCCGCGGTGCGCGCCATGCACGACGCCTGGCCGCTCGTGCACAACTTGCTGTCCGACGTCGAGATGGTGCTGGCGAAGTGCGACATGGACATCGCGCGGCGGTACGCGGCGCTGGCTGGGGAAGCGGGCGGCAGGGTCTTTCCTGTGATCGAGCGAGAGCTCGCGTGGACGCGCCAGGTCGTGCTCGAAGTGGCGGGCCACGACGCCTTGCTGGAAGGCGACCCGGTGATTCAGCGCAACGTGGCGCTGCGAAATCCGTACGTGGACCCCATCAGCTTGCTGCAGATCGATTTGCTGCGGCGATGGAGGGGGGGGGACCGCCAGGACCCCCACCTCGAGCGCGCGCTGTTCGCGACGGTGCGTGGGATTGCTCGGGGGCTTCAGAACACGGGGTAGCTACTCTTCCGGATCGGTCTCGATCAGCGCGGGGGAGATCACGAGAGTATTGTCCGGGCCCACGCGCCCTTCGAGGACGAAGCTCGAGCTCACGCCGTCGCCGTCGAGGTCTCCATGCGCGATGCCCTGGAAACGGTCCAGCGTCGGGCTCCCCGTGGCCTGGTAATCGAACTGGTAGTACTGAGGCACTTGCCAGCTGAACCCCAGACACGCAAAGCCCGCGTTCGTCGCTCTGTCCGCTTCCCAGTCCGCAGGAGTGGATTGATACTTCTTGCCGCGCACGTCGATGACATCCTTGGGGACGGGCGACGAAGCGGAGGCGCAGAGGGCCTGGTGGTAGCGACCGGAAGCGTCGACTTGTTCTTGCTCGAAAGCGACCGCCGCACCCTTGGCGATCTGGCCGACCCCAGACTTGGCCTCCGCGAGCTTGGCGGCCCGCAGGAACCGCGTGTAGCCATGAATGGCGAGGGCGGCGAGCGTGCCCACGAGCAACACGACGAAGCTGAGAAAGCCGAGGGCGACGACCAACCAGACGGGGAACGGCTTGCGCGGGTGCTTCTCTCCGGGATGCGTTCCCACGTAGGGCGGATCGTCCTTGGGTTCGGTCATGTCCTTATCGTATTCCAAGATGACGTAGCGAGGCTCGTTCAGTACGCGACGACGTTGAGGGTGGCGTACCACCAGTCGCCGCCGCGGGCGACGCCCACGGCTCCGTGCGTGTACTTCGGAGACACCATCAACGCGTGATGGGACGGCGACCCGAACCACTGGTCGAAGACTTGTGTGCAGGACTCTTCCCACGACGAGGTCGTGTTGCGCGCGATGTTTTCTCCTGCCGCCGTCCAATCGACGCCGAAGTCAGTCAACCGCGACCCGACCTTTCTTCCGTCGAGTCCGTGGGCGAACAGTCCGAGGTCGGCCATGTACTGCGAGTACCACTCGGCGGCGATGGCGACCTTTGGGTCCCAGAGCAGCGCAGAGAGGCCGAGGCTCGTGCGGTAGTCGTTGATCGCGGTGAAGGTGCAGCAGGCGAAGCGGCGCTCGTCGGTGCTCTCGCAGTCGATGCCGTTGGGGGCAGTGTCAGGGGCAGCTTCCGGGAGAGGCGTCGTGTCGGTGGTGGACACGTCGGTCGCGGGAAGTGCGTCCTCAACCGTCGTATCGGGCGTGGATGCCTCCGCGACGTCGGTCGACGTGTCTGGAGCGGCGTCCGTTTCTGTCTGCTGGCTCGGTTCGTAGAGTGCGTCTCCGTCAGTGGACGAGCACGAGGGCAGGGCGACGAGGGCGATGGCGAGCCAGACGAACTTGGGGATCATTGCGCAGCCGCGAGCCTCCGCGTGAGAGATGGGGAGAAGCGTACCACGCCGAACAGAGCCTTTATGATCGGCGTATCAGAAGGCGGCGCAGGAAGGCGCGTTTCCCGACACGATGCGGGCGAAGTGCAACTGGGTGCTTCCCGACGACTCGAACCACGCCCACACCACGTCACCGCTCCCATGCACACGCATGGGATCGTCGCGACGCCCCCAACGAGCCTGGGAAGAAACGTCGACAGGACCTTCGAGAACCGCACCCGCCCCATCGACCCGTGCGAGTTGGTAGGTGTTGGTTGACCCGGGTTCCGACCAACCCACCACGTACTGTTCCTTCGTGTCTCCCGCCGGCTGCCAGCGCGCAATGGTGGCGTCGGCCTCGTTGGTGTTGGGCGTATCCGTCAGCCAGACCACCGGATCGGAGTCATAGCTGCCTTGAATGGAAGCGAATCCGACGTCCTGGTTCATGGTTGCGGAGGAATAGCTGTCTTGGCCTTTCGAGGCGGGAGCCTGGTGGGCGTTGAACACGAGCTTCCATCCGTTGGGTCCCAAGGCGGCGCCTCCGAGCTCGCCGGCCACGCTGCCGTTGCATCCCGCGGCGACATTGATGACGGGGCCCGAATTGTGGTTCAGGTAGATGCCGCCGATGGAGTTGGTGCTGAAGTCCCCGGAGGTGCCCGGGAAGCAATCCGTCACACATGCCGGCATGAACTTGGTGAGGGAAGGATGGAAGGTGAGCAGGTTGCTCATGCTGTGGGAGCAACCCCAGTTCCAGCCCGTGGACTCGACCCCCGCAGTCGTCACCCACTTGAGCGTATCCCCCTCGTGTCCCGAGTCTGAATGTACGTGATAATAGGCGCCGTACTTGCCGTCTCCGAACTCCAAACGGCTATCGCCAATTCCGAAGTCCGTCGGATTGTTGTCCGAGTTCGTGAGCTCCGTCTTCCACAACTCGGCGCCGGAAAGGTCGTGGCGAACCACGAAGATGGCGTCGGCGGAGTCATCCCAAACCAACGCGCCGAAGTGCCCGTCGGGCTCGGCGGCGAGACCTCGCAGCTCCAGACCAGGCGTCAGCGTGTAGATCTCGACGAGCTCGTCGTGGGCATCGAGGCGAGCCACCCGGGGCGCCAAGGCCGCGCCGGTCGCGGTGGTGAAGCCCACGAGGGTTTGGCAGTTGGCGAGGGGGACCGTGAAGACCGGAGCGATGTGAAGCGATCCCATTCCCCAGATTCGCCAATTGCTGACGCCGGCCTTGACGCCTTCGGGCGTGTCGACGGTGCTAGTGGTCAGTCGATCGGGGAGGGGGTCGGTGGGGTCGGGGGGCGTGCCGCCCGTACCGCCTGTACCGCTCGTGCCACCCGTACCGCTCGTGCCACCCGAACCGCCCGTACCGCCCGCGCTCGTGCCGCCCGTACCGCCCGCGCTCGTGCCGCCCGTACCGCCCGCGCTCGTGCCGCCCGTACCGCCCGCGCTCGTGCCGCCCGTGCCGCCGTTAGCAGTCCCACCACCACCAGCACTACCCGCACTGCCGCTTGTTCCCGCGGCACCGTCAGGACCAGCGTCTGCCCAGTAGTCCGGGGCGTCCCCGCTGGAAGAACACGCGACGAACCCGACAACGAAGACCGGCAGAACCACCCCAGCGATCAGGTACGCTCTCATGACCTCGCATCCTAGCACCGTCGAGTCACCAGGCGCAGGACGCTCGCACCGATGACGGCCCTGCGCTGCCGCGGGCTCACGTGCCGCAGCGAAGGAAGAGCAAGGACCCTTCCGCGGGGACGTCCTCGCCCACGAAACGGAACAGGCGCTTCTTGTCCGCGGGGCAGAAGCCGACGAGGTCCTTGCTCGCGGTCACGTTGGATGCGGGGGGCGGTCGAGGCTCGCCGTTGGCGCCGAAGGCCGAAATTGCCAACGGGAGTTGGCATCTGGCTGCGGATTCGTCTCGGAACCGTGGGCTGGCTCGACGGTGCAATTGTTGCAACCCCACCGGGCATGCGTCTCACGTTGATCGTGCCGTACTTCGCGCTGCTCGTGTGCTGTGAAGGCAAGGTCGAGGACGATGCCCGGTTGAAAGCCTGTCCTCCCGCGCCCCTGCCGTTGCCCGAGGTGGGCACACCGTGCGATTTCGAGAAGTTCTACGGGTACGCACCGCCATTCGTGCTGCGGAACGGTACGGCGGACCCCTTCAATCACCGCGGATGCGAATGCGTGGATGGCGGCATCGAGATCTACCAGACGACGATCGGGTGTGGCTCTGGTTGCACGTCGACCCCCTGCGACCCGGCTTTGGTCGAGGGAGGCCCCTGTTCTGCCCCGGACAATGGCGAGTGTCTCGCGTGGGAGTCGCTCGTGAACGGCGAGTGGGAGGGACGCGTCTGTGCCTGTGACGAGCCGGGCCCGGTTTGGCGATGTGTCGATCGCTGAGCCTGCAGTGGGCTCACGCAGAAGCAATCGCCAGCAGCTTCGCCACGTCGTGCAGCGACTCGAGATCGTGGACGTCGTAGGGATAGGCTGGGACGTTCGCGCGCAACGGCGTGGGGTCGGCCAAGACCAACGTCTCGTCGAGGATGCGCAGGTGGCTGGCATCCATCGCGGCCTGCGTCACTTCGTCCTTCATCGCGGACTGAAGACGCGGCACCACGTCGTCGTCGAGCTTCAGCCCGGACTGGGCGACGGCATCCCGGATGGCGTCCTCGGGCGGCGAGCTAGCTGGGTGTTGGTGGATCCGGTTGACCACGAACGCGTCGCTCGACATGCCGAGCTGGGTGAGCCGTTCGGAGAAGAAGAGGACTTCGCGGATCGCCATGGGCGAGGGGGACGTGACGAGCACGTAGGCGACGTCCGGGGCGCGCAGGGCGCTCTGTACTTCCCTTGCGCGCTGGGTGAAGCCGCCGAACAGGTCGTTGATCTCCGTGAGGAATTCGGCCACCTGCTCGAGGAAGCCCGTGCCCGTGAACTTGCCCACGCCGCGCAGGGCGATGGAAGCGGATCGGGCGAGCAGGTCGAAGGACAGACGTCCGGTGGACTGGAACGCGCGGACGAACCACCGGGTGGCGGAGCTGTCGAGGGCGTCGATCAGGCGCTCGGGGGCATCGAGGAAGTCCAGGGCGTTGGAGGTCGGGGGCGTATCGAGGATGATGGTGTCGAAGCTGGGGTCGTTCTTGACCGAGTAGAGCTTCTCCATCGCCATGTACTCCTGGGTGCCGGCGAGGGCCGTCGACACGTAGTGGTACATCTGGTTTTGCAGGATGCGGTCCCGGACCTCGGGGCTGGAGGCGTAGCGCTCGACGATCTCGTCGAAGGTGCGCTTGGTGTTGAGCATCATCACGGTCAGCGAGCCGGAGGCTTCGATTCCTGCCCGGGTGAACCGCTCCTGGGACACTTCTTGCGCGTCGGCGCGGAACTCCTCCATGCCGAGGCTCTGGGCGAGCCTGCGAGCGGGGTCGATGGTGAGGCACAGGGCGCGACGGCCGCGTTTGGCCGCGAGCAGGCCCAAGGCGGCTGCCGTGGTGGTCTTGCCGACGCCTCCTGAGCCAACGCATAGGATGACGCGGCGTGAATCGATGAGTTCGGGGAACTTCACGGTTTGGATCTCTGTCGCCTTACCACGAACTTGGCCGGCGGGGGTGTGGCACGCGATCCTTTCGTTCGCAACCAGGAGGAATCTCGATGCCCCAGACGATCGAGCGACGCAAGCAACGGAGCACGGACCTGATCATTGCCCTTCACCATCAGCTGGCGGCAGTCAGAACGGATGCCGATCTGGACGCGGTGGTTCTCGTGGACGACGCGGGTTGTGTGGTCGCGGGGGCAGGGGCCTGGCCGATCTGCGAGGAACTCGCGGCTTTCGCGCCGTTCCTGGTGGCGGGCCCGTCCGCGTGCAGCGAGCAGGTAGCTTCCGAAGCCGCGAGGATCGCTCCCCACACCCACGTTCGTCCCATGTCCGTCGATGGAATGGGGGTCGTGCTCTGCGCGAAAGGGGAGCGGGGCAAGGACGTGGCGAGCCAGATGTCCCGCGCTGCGTCTGGCTGCCATCGGATCCTGTCCGTCGGTCCGTGATCACACGGGGCCCTTCCGGTCTTCGCAGTCTGAGACCAGAATAGGCGCGATGGCCGGCTACGTGGACCTGCACAGTCACTGGATTCCAGGCGTGGACGACGGGGTGCCGTCGGTCGACGAGGGGGTCGCGTTGTTGCGGGCGCTATCGGCAGCAGGCTTCGAGCGTGTGATCGCCACGCCTCACATGCGTCCCGGGATGTTCGACAACGAGCGGAAGGGCTTGGAGGCGGCGTACGAGGCGATGGAGCGGCACGTGGCGTCGTCTGGGGTCGGGGTACAGGTGGGGCTGGGTTGCGAGCACTTCTTCGACGATGTGGTGTTCGATCGGATCATGGCGGGGGAAGGGATTCCGTATCCGGGGGGGCGCGCGGTGCTGGTGGAGTTCGCGGGCGAGCACTTGCCTGCCAAGCTCTCGGAGCGGCTCTTCGACGTTCGTCGCAAGGGGTTGCGGCCGGTGATCGCGCATCCTGAGCGGTACCGTGTCTGTTGGGGCGACCTTTCGGTGATGGAGGACTGGGTCGACCGCGGTACGGTGCTGCTGATGGACGTGGGTGCGTTGGCGGGCAAGTACGGCCGTGCGCCGAAGAAGGCGGCCGAGCGGATGCTCGAGGCGGGGCTTTACTACGCCGTCTGTTCCGACGCGCACCGGGCGTCCGATGTCGCCGAGGTGGTGGCGGGAATGGACCGGGTTCGGGCTTTGGTCGGCGAGCAGGAGCGGGACTTTTTGCTCCGGGAGGGGCCCCTGCGGGTGCTGGCGGGGACCGTGGATCTTTGACGGGGCCATGGGGGAAACTAGGAACTAGGAAGAAGAATGCGAATGCGAATGCGAATGCCAGGAGGGTCATCGTGAAGCCTGCGGTTTGGAATGCGTTCCCCGTTCGGTGTTCGCATCCATCGCAACACGTCGACTGAGCCACCGTCGGCCCGCCGGGGGAGCATCCTCGCGTGGATCGTGCGACCGAGGGGACGGGGTACTGGTCATTCGTTCGCAGTTCGCACTAGAATGAGTTTTCGCTGCGTCCGTTGTACTCCAACCTCGTAGGAACCCGTCTGCCCGGCATCATGTCTCCGCGATCACCCCGAACCTTGCCGCCCTTCGAAGCGGAGCGCTCGTCCGGTGTGACGATGGTGGGCAGTGAACCGGACCAGGACCCTGCGTACTGGAGGAGGCTTCTCGAAGGGGCGTTCGACGCCGTGTCCGTGCTCGATGCGCTCGGCAACGTCCGGTACGAGAGTGCGGCCAGCGAGAGGATTCACGGGATGACTCGCGAGCAGCGGGTCGGCTCCAGCGCGTTGTCCCTGGTGCACGAGGCGGACATCCCGTCGACGCGGGAGGCCTTGGCCCATCTGTTCTCTCGGCCAGGGGCGACCATCACCCGCGACATCCACATCCGCCATGCCGACGGATCCCTGCGCCTGATTCGCGCCTCAGGCTGCAACATGCTCCACGACGAGGTGGTGGCCGGTGTCGTCGTGCACTGGCTCGACATCACCGAGCTCGAACAGGCCAACGCCGAGCTTCGCGCCCAGAAGAGCCGCTACGAGGCGATCGTGCGAATGTCCCAGGAGGGCATCGTCGTGCTCGACCCGATCGGGCTGATCGAGCTGGTCAACCCGGCCATGGTTCGGATGCTCGGATACGAGGAAGACCAGCTTCTCGGTCGGTCGATCCTGGAGCTGACGCGCGACGTTCCGCCGGATTCCTTGCGCAACGGGTCGGGGACGTTCGAGCTGGGGATCCCTGGGCGGCGGGAGATTCGGTTCCGCCGCGCCGACGATAGCGACTGCTGGGCGATCGTGACGTCTTCCCGGTTCGATCGGGGTGCGGCACAAGCAGCAGGTACGCTGTGCCTCTGCAGTGACGTCACGGACCTGAAACGCGTGCAGATCGAGCGAACGCGTAGCGAACGACGGTTCCGCGGTTTGGTCGAGGCCTTGCCCGACGCTATCGTCACGCTCGACCTCGGGGGGCGGATCCTGTTCGTCAACTCGCGGTGCGAAGAGCACTTCGGGTCGTCGAGCCCGGTGCTCCAGTTCCGGCCGTTCTCGGCCTTGCTCGCGTCGGAGTTCCGACCGCTGTTGGACGCGTACCTCGAGCGAGCCGTCGCGGGCAGCATGGAGGTGGACATCGAGGGGCATGCGGTCGAGATCGTGCGAACAGGGGGAACCAAGTTCCCGGCGGAAGTGACGTTCAGCCGGGTGCAGGCCGAGGACGGGGTCAACGTCATGGTCATCGTGCGGGACGTCTCCCTCCGCAAGCAGCGGGAGCAGGAGATTCGTCGATTGGCGACGTTCCCGCAGCAGAGTCCGAGCCCGGTGATGGAGTCGGACGCGCGCGGTGTGATTTGCTACGCGAACCCGGCGGCGGCGGTTCTTGGCGATGCGCTCGGTCTGGCTGCGGTGCAGATGCTTCCCGAGGACCATGGGGACCTCGTGACCGCGTGTCTTGCCGATGCGGGGCGGAACCATCGGGTCGAGGTGCAGCGCGCGGACCGCGTCCTGGTGTGGACGTATCACCCCGTCAAGTCGGCCAACCTGGTCCACCTGTACGGGTCCGACATCACCGAGCGCAAGCGGGCGGAAGCTCGGCTGCAGTACGACATGCTGCACGACGCGCAGACGGGATTGCCGAATCGCGCCCTGTTCAAGGAGTTGCTCGAACGATCCGTTCTACGGGGGCGTCGCGATCCTCGGCACGGCTACGCGGTGGTGCTGCTCGACCTGGACCGGTTCAAGCTCATCAACGAAAGCTTGGGGCACGTGCCGGGCAACGACTTGCTCGACGCCGTGGCCAAGCGTCTCGTGGACGGGGTGGATTCGGATTCGACGGTGGCGCGGATCGGGGGAGACGAGTTCGCTATTCTGGTGGAAGGCGTGGAGAGAAGCGAGGCCGTGGCGGCAGCGCAGCGCGTGCAAGGTCTGCTCGCCGATCCCTTCATGGTCGGTGACGAAGAAGTGTACGTCACGGCCAGCATTGGCATCGCGCTGTCCGGGACGCCGCACCCCGAGGCCGAGGACCTGATCGGGGCCGCGGAGCGGGCGATGTACCGCGCCAAGTCGCGCGGGCGCGCGCAGTATGCGCTGGCGGACAAGGAGACCGAGCGGGAAGGAAGGCGGCTGCTCGCGATGCAGACCGCGCTGCGAAAAGCCCTCGACAACGGGGAGTTCACCCTGTTCTACCAGCCCATCGTGTCGCTCGAAAACGGGCGCATCGAAGGGTTCGAGGCGCTCCTTCGCTGGCGCCACCCCGAGCACGGGCTCATCCCTCCCTCCGAGTTCATTCCCCTGGCGGAGGACACGGGGCTCATCCTCCCCATCGGACGCTGGGCCATCGAGCAGGCCTGCAAGCAGAACAAGGCCTGGCAACAAGACGGCCTCAAGCACATCCTTGGGTCCGTCAACCTGTCGGCCAGGCAGTTCCAGCAGGAAGACCTCGTCGAGCAGATCGCCACCATCTTGGTCGAGTCCGACCTCGACCCTCGCTACCTCAAGCTCGAGATCACCGAATCCACCGCCGCCACCCACGTCGAGTCCGCCATCGCCACCCTGCAGCGCCTCAAGAACATGGGCATCAACGTCCTGATCGACGACTTCGGGACCGGGTATTCGTCCCTGTCCTACCTGCAGCAGCTGCCGATCGACATGCTCAAGATCGACCGCTCCTTCGTGAAGAACGCGGTGAGCGACAAGGACTCCGCGGCGATCGTGCGCGCCATCATCGCCATGGCCCACGGTCTCGGCATCCAGGTCGTGGCCGAGGGCGTCGAGACCGTGCAGCAGCTCAACTTCCTGTATCGCGAGCGATCCGACTACATCCAGGGCTACTACTTCAGCCAGGCCGTGCCGGCGGAAGCCTTCGCCGAGCTCCTTCGCGAGGACCGCCACCTCGAGTACGCGCCGCATCGATAGACAGCCGGAGAACCACAGAAGGCGCAGAGACCACAGAAGGGGCTGGGGTTGGTGCGAAGGCTGGCAGTGCGGGTGATACCAAAAGCAGGGCCGAGCCGCGCCTGATCGGGTTGGGAAGACCCACGTGTCCCAATCTTCTCGCTTCCGATTTCGGTGGATGTTTTCAGCGGGCAGACCGGGGCGAGAGTCTCTCTCCACGCATGAAACCCTAGGGTACTCGCTCCTCTCATGCCGTTCGGGCCGCCGCGCCCCCGCCCGACGGGCGCGGGGTCGAGACACGAAAACGAGGCCTACCCCCACGCGAGAACGCCCCCGGCTCCTTGCTGGCCCCCGGTCCGCGGGCTAGCCTGTGACGCACGTGCTCGAGAACGAACCGTCGTACGAGGAGAGGTGGAGAATGCGCAAGACAGGACTGTGGATGCTTGGCTTGGTCGTGGGTGTCGGCGTCGCGTGCTCTGCCAACTCGGACAAAGGAGACTTCGGTCCCGGCGCGGGAGGCGAGGGTGCGGGTCAGGCCGATTCTGGCCCCGGCGCGGGCGGAACGGGCGGCACGGGCGGGGACCCCGTAGGGGACAGCGGCGGTGGGTTCCTCATCGACGCGCCCGTGAACACGGACTCCGGCCCCGCGGTCTACTGTCCCCACGCCGACGATCAGGACCACGACGGTGACGGGTACTCGTTCGAGCAGGGCGACTGCAACGACTGCGACCCGAACGCCAACCCCGGTGCGTATGACGTGATCGGTGGCATCGATGGCGGTCCAGGCGCCGACGAGGATTGCAACGGTACGATCGACGACGAGCCCATGGATTGCGATCAGGGCATCGACATTGCCACCACGGATGCGATGGCGGCGGCGCGGGCCATCGGGTTGTGCCGCGTGGCGGACCCGAACGCGACGGGCAAGGATCGGACCTGGGGTGTTCTGTCGGCGAAGTTCGTGAAGGTGGACGGGACCCCGGGGATGGCGCCGCTTTCGCACGGCGTTCTGCCTCAGTTCGGGGTGGCGAACGTGCAGCACGGGGCCACGATGCTGGCGCTGTCGTCGGGGACGGCCCGGGCGCCGGGGCAGCCTGGCTATCAGTCGTCCAACGGGGCGACGATGAACACCAACAGCCAGCCTCCAGCCGGCTACCCCAAGGAGTCTCCGGCCTGTCCCGGTGTGACCACGGGTGCCGTGTTCGACCCCGCGGCCCTCGAAGTCGTCCTGCGCGTGCCGACCAACGCACGGTCTTTCACCTTCAACCTCAACTTCTACACGTTCGAGTTCCCTCAGTACATTTGCAGCGAGTACAACGACTTCTACGTTACGATGATGTGGCCTACGCCCCCGGGGCTTCCGGACGCGAACATCTCGTTCGACCAGGACGGCAACCCCATCAGCGTGAACAACAGCTTGCTTCAGGTGTGCGTGCCGCAGCAGGCGGGAGGGAAGAACTTCCCTTGCCCGCTCGGGCCGGGGTTGCTTCAGAACACGGGGTTCACCGGTCCGCTCATCGGCTCCCACGCGGCCACCGGATGGTTGCAGACCCGGGCGCCCGTCGAGCCGGGCTCCGAGGTCACGCTTCGGTTCGCCATCTGGGATTCCGGCGACCCCGTGCTCGACTCGCTCGTCCTGATCGACAACTTCCTGTGGTCTCTGGAGGCGGCTGTCGGCTCGTCCACCGAGCCCGTGCCTGTTCCCAAGTAGTTGTGCTCGTTTGGCGGGCCGGACGGGTACAGAACGACTACCGTCAGGCTGCGTGGGTTGCCGCTACCCAGTCGTTCCTCGTTGCAGATTACGTCCCTCCGGCAGCGTCGATGCACGCGGCCACGCCAGGACGTGGTCCTTCTGACGTGTCGAGGGTCTCGAATCGTGCGTCCAGCGCAGGCTCCGTCGCTGCCGTTCGAGCGAGATCCCGCGCGGCGTGGGCGCCGACCCACCCGCGGCCAGCGCTTTCTTCCGCTTGACCACGACAGCGCCGCGATCCTCAGCCCCTTGGGTTCCCGAGGGCAACCCGTATGGCGATCACGCACGAGCAGGAGAAGGACCCGGGGACGCGTAAGCTTGCTCCCCGGGACGGGTTGATGCTTGGGCGCTTGGTCCGGGACGACCAAGGGGATGCGCCGCGCCATCGAGTGCCGTCGCTGGATTGACGTCGCGGACCGTGGCTGGCGCGAGGTCGCGGACCCACTCTGGCGCAGTCGGGAAGCGACAACCTGGCATCGTTGACAGACCGATCGGTTTCTGATTGCATCTGAGTTTGGTGAGGTAGGTCTCACCCCAACCGTGGGAGGGCGTCATGGTGTGCCTTGGGGATCGTGCGTGGCTTCGGTCGCTCGCTGCATTTTCGCTCGCGGTGGTTGTCGGGGCCGCCGGGGGTTGTAGCGGCGACCCGGATGAATCTGGTTTTTCAGGAGGTGGCACGGTCCCACAAGACGGCGGTGATGTTCAGAGTGACGCGGGGGACGGTCCTTGCTTCGGTGTCACCTGTTCAGGCCACGGTACGTGCTTCGAAAGCAAGTCTCAGGCTGTGTGTGTCTGTGATCCGGGCTTCCGCGTTGACGGGCTCAATTGCCGTGCGATCGGGGAGTGCGGGAATGGACTGGTCGAACCTGGCGAATACTGTGACCCTGGTGCAGGCGGCGTCTCTTTCGACTGTACATCGTTGTCGCTCAAGTACGCATCAGGAACGGCTACGTGCTCAGATTCCTGCACGATCGACTTCGCGAAGTGCGTTTCGGCCGGCACGTGCGGAAATGGCGTGATCGAGCAGGGCGAACAATGCGACGACGGGAACGTCGTGAATGGAGATGGCTGTTCCGCAACGTGTGCGGACGAAGCCCCGACCGAAAACGGATTCGATTGTGCAACCACTGAGAAGGGGTCCTGGGGGGCAACGGGGGATCCGGACCCAGTATGCGACGAACCGGACTCTGCTGCCGAGAACGCTCCCGCCGAGGTGAATGGTCTGCGCGTCCGATTCCACGTAGCGACAGATCCCAGCGGCCAGCGGGCAGTGGATGAGGCAGGGCTCGACAGCATGATCGCAGACGCGAACGCACGTTTGGCATTCGCGAACGTTGGCATAATCGCCTACGGAGCAACCGCGGACTTGGTAGACACCTCGTTCTACAACATGGCGACCTGGCAGTTCTCTGCGTTGGTTGGGATTGACAACGATCCCGATGCCATCGACGTGTACGTAGTGCACACCTGGCCGGGGCTCTGTGGGAGGGCGACAGATATTGGTCCCCTGACCGACGGGTTGGACGCGGTTGTCATGGTGGCACATTGCGGAGGTGCGACCCTGGCCCATGAACTGGGCCATGTGTTCGGCCTCTGGCACACACATCATCTTCAGACTGGCGACCTTTGCGATTCGACGGGGGATAGTTGTTGCGACACGGCGGTGGATCCTGGTCCGGCATCGGCACAAAACGAGTCCCAGTACCCGACAGGACCTTGCACGAATGCGGTCCCTCCAGCTTGTGCTTCGGTCTGCCCAGGGCCTGAGACGCCTCCGGTCCGAAACGTCATGTCTTACTACGGATGTGGCGATGAACTGCACGAGGACAACTTCACTGCCTGTCAAAGCATTCGAGCTCGCTGCTATCTTGCGCGACACTACGAGTACGCTCGGGGCACTATCGTCTCGCCGCCAGTGTGTGGTGATATGAAGTGCGAAGGCGCGGAGCCGTCGACATGTCCTGAGGATTGTGAAGGTCCAGGATGCGTTGTGTCAGCTCCGCTAATCAGCTCCGCGGGGATTGGGACGGTCGGGAATGCTGTTAGCATCGACGTAACGCGCGGGTCTGATTCGTGTGGTGAGCAGACCAAAGTTCATTGCGTGAGTTTGAACTCAAACTACTCGGATTCAGGTCCCTACGTCTCAACCTACGGGGACGGCTCCACTTCAGTAGTGGCGGAGTTCATCTGGAACACTGCAGGCAGCAAGATCGTGTACTGCACGACGTTTAGAGCTGATGGAACGTCGAGTTCGGAAACGGCCCACGAGATCAGCATCGCTGAGCCCGTATGCATCCTGAGCGCGCCAACGGTCGATGCGCCATCCTCCGGGGACGTGGACTCAGTTGTAAGTGTCGATGTCGTTCGCGGGACCGATTCGTGCGGCGAACAGACGAAGGTACAGTGCACGAGCGAGGGGTCGAACTTCGAAGACTCCAGCCCGTTCATTTCGAGCTACGGCACCGGCGGCTCCCCCCTAACCGCCGGCTTCAGTTGGACGACGCCGGGAACGAAGAGCGTGTATTGCACGACATTCAAAGCCGACGGGACGGCGAGTTCGACGGCGACGGACACGATCAGCATCAGTGCCCCTTCGTGCAACTTGAGTGCACCGACCGTGAACGCTCCCGCCTCGGGTACGACAAGCAGTGCTGTGAGCGTGTCCGTGGTCCGTGGGACCGACTCGTGCGGAGCGCAGACCAAGGTGCACTGCACGAGTGTCGGGTCGAACTACACGGACTCGGGCCCGTTCATCTCGAGCTATGGCACGGGTGGCAGCGCGGTGACCGCCAGCTTCACCTGGGCGACAGCGGGCACGAAGACCGTGTATTGCACGACATTCAAAGCCGACGGGACGGCGAGCGCGACGGCGACGGACACGATCAGCATCAGCGCTCCGACCTGTAGCGTGAGTGCACCAACGGTGGACGCGCCAGCAACGGGCACGACGAACAGCGCTGTGAACGTGTTCGTGGTCCGTGGGACCGACTCGTGCGGAGAGCAGACCAAGGTGCACTGCACGAGTGTGGGATCGAACTACACGGACTCGAGCCCGTTCGTTTCGAGCTACGGCACGGGTGGCACCGTGAGCGCCAGCTTCAGCTGGACGACGACGGGCACGAAGACGGTCTACTGTACGGCGTTCAAGGCCGACGGGACGGCGAGCGGGACGGCGACGGACACGATCATCATCAGCGCTCCCACATGCACCGTCAGTGCGCCGGCGGTCGACGCGCCACCCACAGGCACGATGAACAGTGCCGTGAGCGTGTTCGTGGTTCGCGGTACAGATTCGTGCGGAGAGCAGACCAAGGTTCATTGCACGAGCGTAGGGTCGAACTACACGGATTCCAGCCCGTTCGTTTCGAGCTACGGCACGGGTGGCACCGTGAGCGCCGGCTTCAGCTGGACGACGACGGGCACGAAGACGGTGTACTGTACGGCGTTCAAGGCCGACGGGACGGCGAGCGGGACGGCGACGGACACGATCATCATCAGCGCTCCCACATGCACCGTCAGTGCGCCCGCGGTCGACGCGCCACCCACAGGCACGACGAACAGTGCCGTGAGCGTGTTCGTGGTTCGCGGCACAGATTCGTGCGGAGAGCAGACCAAGGTTCATTGCACGAGCGTAGGGTCGAACTACACGGATTCCAGCCCGTTCATTTCGAGCTACGGCACGGGTGGCACCGTGAGCGCCAGCTTCAGCTGGACGACGACGGGCACGAAGACGGTCTACTGCACGGCGTTCAAGGCCGACGGGACGGCGAGCGCGACGGCGACGGACACGATCAGTGTCAGCGCCCCCACATGCAGCGTCAGTGCGCCGACGGTGGACGCGCCCCCCTCAGGCACGACAGGCAACGCCGTGAGCGTTTCCGTAGTCCGCGGGACGGATTCGTGCGGGGAGCAGACGAAGGTTCACTGCACGAGCGTGGGGTCGAACTACACGGACTCGAGCCCGTTCATCTCAAGCTATGACGCTGGTGGAACGACGACGACGGCCAGCTTCACCTGGGCGACGACTGGCACGAAAACCGTGTACTGCACGGCGTTCAAGGCTGACGGGACGGCGAGCTCGACGGCGACGGACACGATCAGTATCAGCGCCCCTTCTTGCAGTTTGAGTGCACCGACCGTCAACGCGCCCACCTCGGGCACCACGAATACGGCTGTGAGCGTTTCCGTGGTCCGCGGGACGGATTCCTGCGGGGAGCAGACGAAGGTTCACTGCACGAGCGTGGGGTCGAACTACACGGACTCGAGCCCGTTCATCTCAATCTATGACGCTGGTGGAACGACGACGACGGCCAGCTTCACCTGGGCGACGACTGGCACGAAAACCGTGTACTGCACAGCGTTCAAGGCTGACGGGACGGCGAGCTCGACGGCGACGGACACGATCAGCATCAGCGCCCCTTCTTGCAGTTTGAGTGCACCGACCGTCAACGCGCCCACCTCGGGCACCACGAATACGGCTGTGAGCGTTTCCGTGGTCCGCGGGACGGATTCGTGCGGGGAGCAGACGAAGGTTCACTGCACGAGCGTGGGGTCGAACTACACGGACTCGAGCCCGTTCATCTCAAGCTATGACGCTGGTGGAACGACCACGACGGCCAGCTTCACGTGGGCGACGACGGGGACGAAGACCGTGTACTGCACGGCGTTCAAGGCTGACGGGACAGCGAGTTCGACGGCGACGGACACGATCAGCATCAGCGCCCCCTCGTGCAGTTTGAGTGCACCGACCGTGAACGCTCCGTCCTCGGGCACGACGAACACGGCCGTGAGCGTTTCTGTGGTCCGCGGGACGGATTCCTGCGGGGAGCAGACGAAGGTTCACTGCACGAGCGTGGGCTCGAACTACACGGACTCGAGCCCGTTCATTTCGAGCTATGGCGCTGGCGGAACGACCACGACGGCCAGCTTCACGTGGGCGACGACGGGGACGAAGACCGTGTACTGCACGGCGTTCAAGGCTGACGGGACAGCGAGTTCGACGGCGACGGACACGATCAGCATCAGCGCCCCCTCGTGCAGTTTGAGTGCACCGACCGTCAACGCGCCGTCCACGGGCACCACGAATACGGCTGTGAGCGTGTCCGTGGTGCGCGGGACTGACTCTTGTGGTGCTCAGACGAAGGTGCACTGTACGAGCGTGGGGTCGAACTACACGGACTCGAACCCGTTCATCTCGAGCTACGGCGCTGGCGGAACGACCACGACGGCCAGCTTCACGTGGGCGACGACTGGGACGAAGACCGTGTACTGCACGGCGTTCAAGGCTGACGGGACAGCGAGCTCGACGGCGACGGACACTATCAGCATCAGCGCCCCCTCCTGCAGCTTGAGCGCGCCGACCGTGAACGCGCCGGCCTCGGGCACCAGAAACGTGGCTGTGAGCGTGTCCGTCGTGCGGGGGACTGACTCGTGTGGTGCTCAAACGAAGGTGCACTGCGCCAGCCCGGGGTCCAACTACCCGGACGCAAGCCCTTACATATCGAGTTACGGCAACGGTGGCACCACGGTTACCACCAGCTTCATCTGGGGCACCGCGGGGACGAAGACCGTCTACTGCACGGCTTTCAAGGCCGACGGTACGTCAAGCTCTACGGCCACGGACACGATATCGATCAACTAGCGGTATGGGCGCTCGATCGCCCGCCGCGCTCCTCTGCCGTTCCCCGCCGGCGGGCCGGACGCTAGGTCTTAGGATCCGGTGACGAAACCACCAATGCCCCCCTTCCGAGGCCATCCGAAGTGGTTTCAACCACCCGCCACCCCCCTCGGAAGGCCCTTCGAAGTGGTTTCAACCACTCAGGCCCCCCCTTGCGAGGGGGAAGCGATGGTTTCGGTTACGACGTCGGGGGTTCGTTGGGCCCGGGGCCCGCTTCCGGCTTGACCGGCGTCCGTCCCCGACGGTCCGCCGTCTTCTCCGCCGCCCACATCGGCCCGAAAGTCGCGGCCATGACCTTCGCGTCCACCTCAGCCATCGTGGCCGTGGCAAGCAGCGCGTTGGCGGTGCGAATCCACCGGTTTCTGGCGTCCACCACCGCGGCGCCACCCTCCACCACCGACGGTGTGGCCTGGAGCCGCGCCCGCTCGTCTTCCAGCTTCCCGAGCTTCGCTCCGAGCGCGATCCACTCGCGCACGTAGTGGGTTAGCGGTCGGGCCGGTGTGGTGCCGCCCACGACGACGCTGTTGAGCAGCGGTTCGAGGTCCGCCATCCGGTCGGAGAGTTGGGCTGCCTGTCCGGCTTCGGCCCGGTACGTCTTGTTCACGCTCTCGAGCCCATCGGGTAGGAGCTTGTCGCGTGCGGCGAGGACCGCCGCGCTGTCGGGACCCTGTCCGAGGAGCAGGGAAATGCCGGTGAGCAGCATGTGAGAGCCGCGAATCACCTCGTCGTGCCGCCTGTCCGCTGTCGCCTCCTCCTCGCTGATTCCCTTGAGCTTCGGGTCCTCTACGACGGGCTGCGTGACGGCCGCCAGCCCCTCGTGCACGGCAGTGATCCGCGGATGAAGTGGCGCGAGCTCGGGGCAAGCGAGAATCGCCTTGGTCCCCTCTGCCTCGGGTGCAACCCAACCGTTGGAAACCTGTAGCATTTCTTCCGATATGAGACGCTTCAGTGCCATCGATCCTCCTGCGCCCCGTCGCGCCTGTCCTGCCCCAACCCCGCGTTGGTGAGCCCCTTGTGGCGCCGTGCGCGTCGCGCTGAGTATCATGGCGGATGATTGAAACAAATCGAAAAAGAGCCGCTATCCGGATGGCGGGCGGCTTGTCGGTAGACAGCGCGCAGTCGGGCGGGCAAGCTTACGGGCCGATGGGTAGCCGACATTCCCAGGACCCAGCTGGCGATCACGCCCTTACCGAGGGGCACCCAGCCTACTTGCCTTGGCATCGGGAGCGTGCGTTTCAGGCCCGAAGAGCGAGAGAAGGAGGTCATGCGTGACCGCGGCTCACCCGTTTCGCAACGCGCTTCAGGTGTCCCCCGAGAGGATTGCGAGGCTGAGCGACGCCGAGCTCAGTGACTTGATGCGCGGCTTGCTTCGGGCGGAGGCCCATCGCTGCCGGTCGCCGAAGTGGTCGGTGAACACGCAAGACAAGGCGTCCGACGGCGGGTGCGACGGGTGGACCGAGACGCCCGAGCTGGATGGCTTCTGGCTCGGGCGCGCGCCTACGTGTTGGCAGTTCAAGTCCGGGGTCGCAGGCGAACGGGCTAGGCTGGAGGGGGAGATCCTCAAACCCATCCCCAGGGAGACCCTGCGCGCGGGCGGACGCTTCGTGCTGGTCGCCAGCGGTTGTACCAACGGCGTCAAGGGCGAGCGCTCCCGCCTCGAGGGACTTCGTGAGGAGGCATCCAAGGCAGGCCTCCCCACCGACAACATCGTGGTCTTGACGAGTGAGACGCTATCCAATTGGTGCAACCAAGTCCCAGCCGTGGCGGCACGCTGGGCAGGACGCTCCGAGGGGCTTTGGACCCTCGAAGACTGGTCCGCAGCAGACGTTCACCGGGTTGCCTTCCACGCTTCGGATTCCCTGCGAACGATCCTTCAGAAGCAGCGAGCTGACCTCGATTTCGAATCAGGGTCCCTTCTCCACCTTCACGTCTCGGGAGGACCGGGCGTGGGCAAGACGCGATTCGCGCTCGAGCTTTGTCGCGATGCACCTTGGGCGGGCGAAGTCATCTACCTGCAGCAAGCTTCCGACTGGCGGATGAACGAGCTGATCGATAGCGCCGCGGTCGAAGCAGACGTTCGCCTGGTCGTGGTGGCCGACGAAGTACAGTCCACGCAGCTCACGCCCTTGCGTGACTCGGTGGGTCGGGGAAACGGCCGCATTCGACTGATCACGGTCGGGCACTGCGGCACACCCGACTCGAGCAGGATTCCGCAGTGCAGCGTGCAGCCGCTCAGCCCTGAGCTTGCCGCGAAGGTCGTGCGGGGCTGGTATCCCTCGATGCCTCGGGAGCATGTGGACTTCGTGGTCCGCTTCGCCGACGGATACGTGCGGCTGGTGAAGCTGGCGGCGGATGCCGTGGCCAAAGATGAGGCGATTGACGTCCGCAAGCTCCTGGGTCGTGGTGAGATTCGGGGGTTCTTGGACGGCATGCTCGGTCCCGGGGACAGGGGCGCGCTGTACGTCGTGGCCGTGCTCTCCCACGTGGGTTGGACCGATGGGGTAGGGCTAGAAGGTCAGGCGATCGCTCATCACTTCGGGATGGATTGGAACGCGGTCCGGGCCAAGGTCGAGGCGTTCGATCGGAGCTTCGGCATCGTCCCTCGTGGCGGACGCTACCGCTACGTCTCGCCCACGCCTCTTGGAATCCACCTCGCTGTGGAGGCATGGGAAACGTATCCCGAGCTCTTGCGTACCCTCCCTTCATCTCTCCCCTCTGAGGAGGCGAAAGACGCCTACTACGAACGCCTACGGAGCATCGCGAGCAATCCCGCGACGCGCACCTACGCACGCGAGGAGCTGGACCATTTTTTTCGCCTGCCTGACTTCGTGGACGCGCGTGCCGCTCGACGATGGTCAGCGCTCTCCGCAGCCGACCCCGAGAAGGCGGCCAACCACTTCATGCACGCCCTCAGTAACACCACCATCGAAGACAGGAAGGGGATAGCCGGCGGCGCCCGCCGGGAGATCGTGTGGACGCTCGTGCGTCTCGCGTGGCGGCGAGGCGCATTTGCCAACGCCACGACCGCGCTCGCGCTACTGGCGGAGGCCGAGAACGAAACGTGGGCGAACAACGCGTCCTCCGAGTTCAAGGCCCGGTACCAGCTGCTTCTTTCCGGCACGTCCGTTCCGTACCTGGACCGCCTCCCCGTCTTGGATAGCCTCTTGAAGGAGAACCGACCGGGCCTTTCGCGACTGGTGATCGGCGCGCTGGCGAGAGCATTCGCTCGGTACAATTCTCGAGTTGGGAGCGCTGCCGCATCCGACGAGCTGCCCGAACAGGAGTGGAGACCTGCCCCCGAGGAGGTCTCTCCCTGCACGGAGGCGGCGCTTCAGCGACTGAGTTCGTTGGCCGCGAAGGGCCTCCCTGAGGTTCGCGACGACCTCGTCCCGGTCGCGAAGGATCTCGCCCTTCTCTTGCGCGAACCCTCGGACCGCTCCGCCATCGAAGTGTTCCTCGATGTGGTGCGCCAGGCCTACCCAGAGACCCGAGAAGACCTTCGTCGAGCCATCTACGACGTCCTGCAACTCGAACGGAAGCAGTGGAAGGAACTCGCCGCTGAAGACCTTGCCGCGCTCGAGGCCATCCACGAGCGTTTCGTCGATACGGCGCTGGACGCCAGGCTCCGCCAGTTCGTGGGGCAGCCATCGTGGGACCCGGACGACGTTCCCGACCTGCGTCCGCTGGCAAAGGAGATCCTGAATACCCCCGGGGCCCTCGCCGCCGTCTGGCCGTGGCTGACCTCGGGGGAGGCCGGAGACGCATGGCGACTCGGGCAGGCTTTCGCCGAAGAGGACCCGGACAAGGTCTTGCTGTCGGGAACCGTTCCCTTGGCGGGGAACGACTCGGACTCGCGTCTGCTTTGCGCTTACGTTGGTGCGTGGCGAGCGAAGCTCGGAGACCCTTGGTACGAACAGTGGTTCGAGTCGCTCACCCGAGAGCATCCTCGTCCAGCTCGTCTGCTCCTGGAAGCTTCCTGGCGCTGTGGTGTGACCCCACCGATCGCTAGCGTTCTCGCGGATGTGATAAGAACTGAGCAACTGCCCCCACCCGTCGTCGGACAACTCACGTTCGGCACCTGGGCGGAGAAGCTTCCCTTCGACACGCTGAAGGAAATTCTCCAATCCCTGGTGGACGCTGGCTACCACGAGACCGCGCTGGCCATCCTCCAGAACCGGACCAAGAACGCGCCCGCAGAGCTCGATGGCTGGCGTGGGATGGCGCTGCAGCTTGTGACTCTCCCGTCGCTGATCCGCGGCCTCCACATGACCGCTCATCATTGGAAGGAGGTCGCGCTCAGCCTTGTCAGAGAGAATCCGGGTGAGATTGCCACAGCCGTTCTCGCGCAGCACGGTGTACGATCTGGAGACGCCTGGATGATCGAACACAGCGAGGCAAGCACGGTGCTTGCCGCCTGCGTGAAACGGAGCGCCGCGCGGGTTTGGGACGCGATGTCCCCCTACCTGTCGGAACCGCGGGAGGCGTCGATATTCGTCATCGGCTTTCCCCGGGGCTTGGTGGATCTCGTCCCGGCCGACCGGGTGCTCTCTTGGGCGAACGAGCGGCCGGAAGAGCGGGCGTCGATCCTCGCCCGCCTCGTCCATACGAGCTTTTCTAGCGACGAGTCGCTGGCCGCGCGGATTCTCGCGCTGCATGGGGACAACCGGGACGTGCGCAGCGCCTTCCTAGGGGAGTACCTCTCGGGAAGCTGGTCCGGACCGGCGTCTCTGCATTGGGAAAGGCTGGCGTCCAGGCTCGACGACGTGGGTCGAAGGACTCAGCTGCCTGCCCTGCGCGAGTGGACCGCGGACGCCAGCCGCGAGCTTCGCGGCATGGCTGAGCGGGAGAGGCAGCGCGAAGCGGAGGAGGACCTGCGGGGCGTGTAGTGGACGTTGGGCGGAGCTGCAGCGGCGCGATCGTCCAGCCGAACCACCGTTCCCGCGCAGTGGCCCTCGTTCGAACTGAAAATGTCGGCCTGCAAGCACGCAGAGGTACTCATGTCGCACCTCCAGGCTGGCTTTCCACGAGCTTCCCGAGAAAGATCTCCACCGCATCCACGATCGCCAGCTCGACGTCCATCCTGGCCCCGCGCGAGTCGCGGAGTGCTTTCTGCACTTCGCGAGCACGCCTTGCCAACTGCGGCGGATGCTTCACGGTCGACAGAGCACGAGCCCACGACCCGTCGCCGCCTGGACAGAGACGCTCCAGGGCGTCCAACCCACGATGGCGCACCAACTCGGGAGCTTCGGCGTCGCGGATGAACGAGAGGAGCGCTTCCGCAAGAACCTCCTGCTGCGCGACGAGCGCACGTTCCTCGTCTTGCGCCGGATGGCGGTTCTTGGGGTAGTCCCAGCCGAACGGGGGGCGCAAGAGCGTGGACCAGGCCTTCGACGGCCACGCCCCGCGGAGCAGCAGCGCCCGGCTCAGCGGAACGAGTTTGCGAGACCGCTCCTCCCTTGGCCAGCCCCGTCCAAAGAAGGCTCCGCGTCCCAACAACCCGAGTCGGTCGGCCAGCGCACTGAGCATGTCGCCTGGGCTGGGCGCCTTGTCCACTGCGAAGGCCAGCCACTCCACCGCACGTGGCTGCTGGTCCGGATCAGCGCAAAGGTAGCGAATGGCCAAGAGCCGTTGCCGGGTGTCGCCTCTGGACGCTGCCCGCACCCCAGGCCAGAAGCCAGGTGGCACAGGCACGCCCTCTGCGAGCCACGCCAACATCAGCGCCGGGCTGAAGGTCTCGCTCAAGAACTCCTCGGGCGCAACCGAAGCGAGGATCGCTTGCTCTCGATCGTCAGGCTCGAGCTTCTTCAGCCTGCGCTCGAAGACAAGCGCCAGCCGCTCCCAGTTGGTGTTCGCCCGTGGCGTGCGGTCACAATCGGAAGAAACCTTGACGGTTGGGCCATCCAGAAGAGCGAACGCGAGGTCGGCGTAGTCGCACAGGTCGCAAGCGGCGCTCCAAGCGTCGCAAGCCGGGATGATTCGCTCCGCTCGAAGTCTGGCAACCTGATCGGGCAACTCGGACAGTCGGTCGCGAAGAGGCCACAGCAGCACCACGAGGGAAAGGATCGGTCCGCTGTACGCAACCCCGACGGGAGGCCGCGAGTCGCCCGGCCTCCACTTCCCCATGAGCTTCTGCTCCGACGTCGCACGCTCGACCCAGGTCCGGAAGGGTTCCATTCCCCGCGTTGCGGTAAGGACTAGCTTCGTCGCTGCAGCGAGCGCCGGGTCATCGATCGAGTGTGCCTTCCCCGGTGCCAAGAATTGCCCCGTGTCACTTGCCCGGGCCAGCCAAAGCTCCGCAGCCGCTTCGAACGATTCTGTCCCCTCGAATCGCCGGACCAGCTCGACCGCGGCGTCGAAGAGCTTGTCTCCGTGTCGCGCCATCACCTCATGGGGTGTTCTCATTCCGAACCTCCCGCCCGCGACATGCGCAGCACATCCCGATCTCCTTCGCGTGCCAGGAACGCCTCACGATCGTAGCCCCCGACATCCGCGACTGCCTGCTCGATCCCTACGTCGAGCACCCGACGGCTCGCCCTGAACCCCGCTCCCGAGCGAAGGAACACGCGCCCGGAAGGGTCCACCATCACGTACGTGGAGTTGAGAACGTCTTCCGATTCCGGAGCGAACCACACTCCACGCTTGCTGACCCTATCGTTTCGGCTGACGAACGCTTCGAATTCCTCTCCCGACACCGTGAGCGAGGAAGCCGTGAGGTCGTTCCCGCCGGCAATCGCAGCGAACTGGAGGGCCTTCCACTTGAAGGGATGGATGCGTGAGATCAGCTCGACCATGTCCTCGTGAACGTTCAACGAACACACGACTGTGTTCAGCTTGAGGAGTTTACCAGCCGCGCGAACACGAGATGCCACGTCAACCACGTGACGATGGTAAGGCATACCGCGGGGTCCGCGTCTGCCGAGACGCATGTTGGTCTCCGCGTGCTGCGAATCCAGCGTGATACCGATCATGTCGAGGTGGGCAAGCATGTCCTCGTCCAGCCGGGCGCCATTGGTGACGATGGACGCTTGGAGGCCCACCCGCTTCGCATGTCGGATGAGTTCTGGGAGCGGTGGGAAAAGCGTGGGCTCTCCGCCGCTGAAGGTCACCCGACGAACGCCTGCGCCCGGAAGCTGCTCGATGATTCGGCACCAGGCCTCGCCATCCAGCCCTCCGTGTTCCTCCGGGAACGCGCCGAAGCAGTAGGCGCAGCGCAGATTGCACACACTATTCACGTGCAGGTTCACCGTCTCGATCAACATGTCCGACTCCCTTCGGGGCTACGAGGGTCAGCCGGAACGCGGGAGCACCGACGACGGACGGGGAATGCGCCATTCGCGAGCCCCTGGTTGCGAGCAGGAGCACACCACGTCACCTCCGTCGGTCGGGCAAAGCCCTACCCGCGGGATCCTCACCTTCGTCGGCGTCGAAGCTTCTCGACCACCGCTGAGAGGCCCTCGCGGGCCGCGTCTCACTCAGGTGCTATTTCCGAGCATGACAGAGTCGTTCATTTCGTCAAGCACGATCAACACTGACCTCGGTCAGCGAGCGTCCGTGCGGTACGTCGCCATGCTCCGCAGGTCACGCCGACCCTCGCGGGTTCACGACCGCGGGGGCGCTGTCGCGCGCCCGGAGGTCTTCGCCGGCCACCCGGTTCCTCACCGCTTCCTTCGCAGCGTAGACGAATGAATCAGCCCGATTGAGCAGCGCGGCAGGCGAGGTGGCCGCCGGGTCGACCGACGTCGCGACGCCTATGGAAACGGTCACGCGGATCTCGGCATCGTTTAAAACCACCGGGGTGAGCTCCAACGTTTCGCGAATCCGCTCGGCTGCCACGATGGCCTGGGCTCCGACCGTCGCGCTCACGAGGAGACTGAATTCCTCGCCCTCGGGCGGGCGAAGGCGTCCAAGTTGAGGCACGGTTGGCCGCGGGGCGCGTTGATCGCCAGCTCCCCGTCGACCTTCCAGCCGACCCCTTCGATGGCCTCGATCGAACCTCCGCCGTCGAGCGCGTCGAGCAGTTTCGGCAAGGACCGGTGGGCGTGGCCGACCACGATGTTGTCGTTCTCAGGGTGCTCGAGGGTCTCGCGCGGGTACACGGAGCAGTTGACGCCGCCCGCGAGGATCGTGCAGCCGAGGCGCTGCTTGATGCGACGCGTCCACGCGAGCCGACGGCGTCCGGCAGGAAGGCTTCGATCTCCATCAGGATCTGTGGCTCGGAGTCGAGGCCGAGACGGACGGCGGCGTTGGCGTCCAAGATTCGGACGGTGTGACCGGCCTGCTCTGCGATGGCCGCGGCGTAGGCGACGTTGACGGGCGGGAAGAGGCCGAAGTCCTCGTCCACGACGTGGATGTTTTCCTCGAACCGCTCGTGGGGGTAGGAAGCGAAGAGGAAGGCGAGCCTCATCGCGTCGGGTGCAGCGGCCAGGGGACGAACGGGAGAGCCCGCGTCGTCGGCGGGAGTACGGTGGAGGGGTTGGCTGGGCACAAGTGGGGGTTCGGCGTCGTGCTACCCTGACTGTCCCCATGACGGCGATCCTGGGAATCTCGGCCTTCTGCCTGTCTCGTCGATTGGCGCATCGTGGCCGCAGCGCCGGAGGAGCGGTTCGCGTGTGTCAAGCACGCCCCTTCGTTCACGTTTCGAGCGATCGAAGCGTGTATTCGGCAGGGCGGGGCTCCGCTGCTGAAGGGGCTTCGCCGGATTCAAGATGGACGGTGGGTTGCGGGGTCGGAGGCACCCGCATAGGATGGGATTCAGTGCGGTGAGACGGTTTCCAATTTGCGGAGAACAAGCTTGCTTCTGCCCCGAATCCAAATCGAGCATCACAGGTGCTTTCGTGACGAGACCGCGATCGAGTTGCGTCCGTTCACCATCATCTATGGCAGGAACCAAGCCGGAAAGAGCACCCTGGTTCGACTGCTGCCGTTGTTGGGGGACTCTCTCGCCTCGAACCAGGGGCCCCTCGACATGACCAGTCCTGCGTTGCGAGGTGCGTCCTTCAAGGAGTTGGGATGGCTCGGTCCAGACTACAAGGCCACCCAGCGCTTGGGCTTCTCCGCTGCCGGCGCGATTGATCGTGAACATCTCCGGATGGACATCGTTGACGAGGGTCGAGGGCCGTTCGTCAACCGGGTGCGTGCCGTGAGTGGGGCGTTCACGTTCGATGCGAGCTGGGACGGGCCGGTGGACGGAGTGAGCCCTGGGCATCGTTCCACGTACTCCGGGACGCTCGATGGTGCAGCCTGGTCGGGCCCCCTGGAGTTCCGATCACTCCTGCCTGCGAAGCTACCGGGACAGGCGGACCTTGTACGTGAGGCTGTCGCCGAGACCTTGGCGATACTGGGCCGAGTGCAGTGGTTGCAGGCCAATCGCGCGAGCGCAGTGCAACCGGCATCTTCCCGGCCCGCCCGTTACTGTTCTGTTGACGGTTCCAATCTCGCGATGCATTTGCGCCCCTTCCCCGAGGTGGTGGATTGTGCGTCGACTTGGATGTCGAGCCGGGACATCGGGCTCGGAGAGCTTCGCGTGGGGGAAGACTCCGAAGGAGTCCCTCGCTTCGAAGTCCGTCCACTTCCAGGGTGGGAACGGCTTCCTGAGCGACTGGCGGGGGATGGATTGCGCGCCCTGCTTCCCGTGCTTCTCTGCGCATGCTGGGCGGAGACTCGCTCCGTTGACGGGCCGAGGATGCTGATCGTCGAGGAGCCTGAGGCGCAGTTGCACCCGAAGCTGCAGATCCAACTCGCCGAGCGTCTGGTGTCTGCTGTTCGTTCTGGAGTGCCGGTCGTTGTGGAGACGCATTCCGTCTTTCTGCTCCGCGCACTCCAGTTGGCGGTCCTCCACGGTGAAATCGCCTCCTCGGACGTTCGGATCTATTGGGTCGAGCGCGACCACCAATGGGTTTCACGTGTTCGTGAGGTGGAGGTCAAGGAGGACGCGAGCTTGCAGGGATGGCCTCCGGGAGTGTTCGAAGAAGAGCAAGCGCTCGCGACGGAGATCTTTGAGAAGCGGTGGGAACGTGAGGAGGGACCATGATTCTCGTCGTCGACGAGGCCATCTTCGACGACGCGAGGGTTCGAAGCGCAGACATCCTTGCGCTCTTGCGGCTTGGTGCGTTTCGCGGGCACGGGATGCTCGTTCAACCCCAACCGCGCCCCGGTGCGAAGCCGAGTGAACCTGACCGAGTCAAGAGTTGGTGCGGCGGTCTTCACGGAAAGCTGTGCCGCGAGTCTACCGAATTGGTAAACCGGTGTCGTAACCGCATCCCGGCGTCCGACGCGGCCCGACCCGGGGCGAGGGTGCTCGTTTCCGAACGCTGGGAGCAACGTCAAGGACGCGTGGTGCTCACAATGGGAGAGGCGATTCGCGTTCTCAGCGAGCCGCTGCACGTGCTGGTGGAGAACGCGTTGCGGGATGCGGAGTTCTTGCGTCGGATCCTTCCTCCGGAGTGGAGAAAGAAGCTTGCCCTGTGGGAGTGCAGTGGCCGTGTCCGATTCGAGCATGCTGGAGGGATCGACGAGATGGGCGAAATCGTCGCCCACATGGTGGACCGAGAAGCATCGAAGGATACATGGGGGATGCCGCCGGAGGCTTGGTCCCTCGTGCACTTCCTTGTCTACGATCACGACGGCCCGAGTCCCTCGCAGTGCAGCGCGAGCGCAGCGAAGCTGGGGAAGCTGTGCGCCCGCGATCCGCTGCGTGAGCGACACCACATGCTAGAGCGCCGGCGCCAGGAGCACTACCTGCCACGGGAACTGATGGATCGGATCGCGCGAGCGGATTTGCCTCGACCCCACCGCGAGGAGATGCTCACCGCGATCGGCGAGTTCTTCGCGTCGAACAGGTGTCACGGCACGCTTCCGGCTGTCGGAGCAACCGACGGCTTCTGGAAGGGCCGGTTCTGGAGGCACAGAACCGAGGAATGGCTTGATAGCTGGTTCCAGGCCGACGGGGCATGGGACGAGGCTCGACGGCTCGGGGAGGCGTTGGAGCGCTCCCTCTAGCGTTTGGGATACGCAAAATCATGCCCTTTTACGAGCGACAGCCCTACATCACGCCACTCTACCAAGTGCTCTTGGAACTCCTGCGGGGGGAGATACGGGTCCCCCGGTTCCAACGACCGGGCACGGAGATCGTCTGGACGACCGACCAACGCCGCGATCTGCTCGACAGTCTGTATCGTGGTTTTCCCGTCGGGACCATTTTACTCTGGAGCACCACGACGCCGATCAAGTGCTTGGATAGGGTAGCTGGGTTCCCGCTTGTGAATCCCAGCGAGCGCACACCGTTCAGGCTGCTGCTTGACGGGCACCAGCGGCTGTCCACGCTGCTCGCCATACTCGGTCCTGGCCTGCGTCGTGAACTGCCGGGGTCGATCCTCGAACCCGATGACGTCTTGGATGAGACTTGGGTCTTCGAAACTCGAGCTTCCCGCGATGACAGCCCCGAGAGTTTCCGCGCCCGCTTCACTACGCTCAAGAAAGGAAGCCTGCCGAGCCCCACGCAGGTTCCCCTCCGCAAGTGCCTGGATAGGGTCGAGATGAACCGTTGGGTTCGAGAGTCGAGCTTGTCGGAAGAGCAGGTTCGCGCCGCGGAGTCCGTGCGCGACAAGTTGCGGGAGTACAGCATCCCCGTCGCCGTCCTTGCGGCAGATTCTCTGGAGGAAGCGGCCGAGTCCTTCAAGCGCGTCAACTCGAGTGGAACGCCGATGGGAACCTTCCATATGGTCTCTGCGCTGGCGTTCTCCCAGACGTTCGACCTCGACGAGACGTTCGGTGAACTCAAGAGGGAGCACCTCGAGCCTGTTGGGTGGGCAGAGCTGGACAACACGGACGCCCTCCGAGTTTGCGCAGGGCTGACCGACGTGCACCCGACAAAGCTCAAAGTCGAGCACCTCTCGAAGCGCCTTCGCGAGAACGTCGAGCTTTCGATCGAAGCGTTTCAGGCACTGGCGCGAGCGTCGGGCTTGCTGAAGAGTGTCGGCATTCACGGGCCCAAGGCGCTTCCCTACGCATGGCAACTGATCACGCTCGCGGTGCTTCTGGGAAAGGGTAAGCGGCACGCTCTCACGCCCGAAGAAACGCGAGGAGTTGAAGCGTGGTTCTGGGTTACCACCTACGGCGAGGTGTTTGCGGGGGTCACGGCCACGTACGACCGGGCATATCGGTCCTTGGAGGCCATGCTCAAAGGCGACGGATGGGAGCAGACGGAGATGCACCGCGACGTGACTCGTCACGTCGAGGAAGTCAAACGCTTCGATTTTCGAGCGGTTCGATCCAAGGCATTGGCGCTCTTGCTGGCGAGGGTCTATGACAAGGGAGACCCTGCGGGAGAAGCCCACCAATCGTTGGCCGCGAAGGGTGCAGAAGCGCTGACCACCCTCCGCTCACACAGCCCTCGGTCGAGCTGGTGCGAGTTGGTCGTCACGTGTCGCTCCGGAGAACTGCAGCAGGTCCGGAGCCTCTTGCGGAGCGGCCAGCTCGAGCTGAACTCCGGTGACCTGGCCCGCTTTGGCTTTCCCGTCGACACGTTGGTTGGAGACGTGGACGAGGCGATCCAGGCCCGCCGTCGGCACTTGCTGGCACTAGAGACGGAATTCGTTCAGAAATTTGGCCTGGCGTGGAGGAGCTAAGGTGGCGTGCTTGACCGTGGTTCGTACCCGGCTCGGGCGCGAGCCCACCGAGGGCCAGGGCTCCGTATCCAACGCTGTGCTGGTCGTCGATGACGATCAACTGGTTGGCAACGTCGTGGCTTGCGTCCTGGACGAGGCCGGCTTCAAGGTGTTCACCGCAACGAACGCGGTCGAGGCGCTCGGAGTTTGGCGGGCGCGCCGCGCGGACATCCGCGTGGTGGTCACCGATGTGAACATGCCCATGATGTCTGGCCCCGAGCTGGCGGCGCAGCTGCTGGAGCAGGACGCTAACGTGGAAGTGTTGTTCATGTCGGGAGGGAGCTTCGCGTCGATGACCAGGGGCGATGCGGTGTCCCTCGCCAAGCCGTTCACGCCGGAGGAGCTCATCGCGAAGGTCCGCCGCGCGTTCGACCGAGGCACCGACTGGCGAGCATGGATAGAGGGGCAGCGGCAGAGGAGATGCGGCTAGCCCTGTCCCAAGAAAGCTCCGCGTCCCCATGGCGGCGATCCGGGGAACTTGGTCCTCGGCCTTCGACGCTGCTGCGGCGGTTGTCCTTGCTGCGCACGCCCCGAAGCCAATCACCGCGAACGGGCGTTCCATGGAAGCGCGCCCAGATTGCCGGGGCCTCGATAGGTTTGGTGCAGGGCATCCCCCCGCAGGCTGAATCCCCACACGTGAGTCCGCCCCGTCACCGTCGTTACGCGCACTTCGAGACGGTCGTTCACCGCTTCGACCTGCCAAGCGTCCGAAGCCCAGGGGTACTGCCAGGGATCGTGCGGCACGCCGCCATGCTCCGCAGGCCACGCCCAATCCAACGACCGCTCGAACAGGCCAGGACCGCCTTGGCTCAGGAGCGTGTCCACCACGATCCTTCGATCCGGTGCTGAGTCGAGCGGGATCCACACCAACACGAGATCCTCGAGACCGTCCGAATCGAGATCGACGAGACCGTGAGCAAGGATCTCCTCCGGATTCGCGACCACGGCCGAACCGACCTCGATCAACACGACACCATGGGGCTCGCTTCGCCGGACCAAGTAGACCGCCCGCAACTGGGAGCGGTCGCCGATCCAGCGCCCATGAAGCACGGGGGAACCATCATCGACGATCAGGTCAAAGGGTTCGATCCACCCGCCGACCGTCTCATTCGGGCCTGCCAGCGAGGTCTTGGATCCCTCGATCGGAGACGACCGAACGCGCATGCGTCGTCGCAAAGGACCGCCAAGCTCGACGGGCGAGGAAGGGACGTGAACGGCGATGCCTCCGATCGCGTCGACCTTCCACGCGGTCCTTCTGAGCACCTTGCCTTCGATCTCGTAGGCGACGAAATCGCCGACAGGAAGGGGGCGCGCCGAAGCACCCCAGCGGGCGCACGGGGAGGTGACGACTCCGTCGCGAAGCTCGAACTCGCCGAAGCGGTCGCAGCACTCGTCGACGTGAACGCAGTGGCAACCGTCCTCGAGGGGGGTGGGACCGACAGTGCTAGTCCCCAACCAAGTACTTCGGGGTGCTGTTTGAGGGAATTTATCTGAAAAGCCGCGTGTTTGAAGGGGTTGCGAGACCAACAACAAACACGCGTGCTGGCTTTTCAGATGAACCGAAAACTACG
>Ga0209575_10000281_pt1 | contig 43575 bp, 56 predicted proteins | sample Medcelwee11metaG_FD_187172 | JGI IMG/M metagenome (GOLD analysis project Ga0209575, IMG submission 187172) | Freshwater pond sediment microbial communities from the University of Edinburgh, under environmental carbon perturbations - Medium... | ecosystem: Environmental > Aquatic > Freshwater >...
AGAAAGGTTTTACGCAAGCGACAAAGGTAGCTGATATTCAAGGAATTAAGGAGTTTATGGATCATGGTGCTTTATTAGGTGATTTATGGATGGAGAATTATTTTGATACTAATTCTTAATACTAATATGGCAATTTTATTGTGAAAAAGGAGTTGTGGTTTTGCATTTAGAAGTATTAGCAGAAGAGTCTTCACTAAGGGAAGTTCTTTTAAACTTATTACCGAAAATTTTACCAAAAGAAGTTGATTTTAAAATTCACAGTTTCCAAGGCAAGAAAAATTTACTGAAGCAATTACCATCCCGTTTAAAAGGTTATAGTGATTGGATACCTGAAGATTGGAAAATAGTAGTTTTGATTGATGAGGATCGACAAGACTGTCATGAGTTGAAGCAAAATTTAGAAAATATTGCTGAACAAGCAGGTTTTTTGACTAGAAGTAGTTGTCCTAAATGGCGAGATGTCCAAGTGCTAAATAGAATTATTGTTGAGGAATTAGAGGCTTGGTTTTTTGGTGATGTTGATGCAATATGTCAAGCGTATCCTAGAGTATCTGCTAATTTAGTGAATAATAAAAAATATCGTCATCCTGATGCTATTAATGGTGGTACTTGGGAAGCTCTGGAAAAGGTACTGAAAAAGGCAGGATATTATCAAGGCGGTTTAGAAAAGATGAAAGTAGCCAGGGAAATTTCTCATTTTATGAATCCTACCATTAATAGGTCGCCTAGTTTTCAGGTATTTTATAAAGGTTTATTAAATATTTGTTCTGGAAATTTTGATTGTTTATAGTTAAGCATCCGTGGTAAGTGATTAAAATCATCTATTTCAGAATTTTATACACCTGCAAAGTTTACACATTATCTAAGCGATCGCCCGATGAATACCCTATTAATTATTGATTTAGAAACTACAGGACTTAACCCAGAAACTGACTCACCGATTGAGTTAGGAGCAATACTATATTCAATTTCTGAGCGTTGTACCATTCAACAAATATCAACATTATTTCCAGTTGTAGAGAATCCAGCAGAAAATATTAATCGGATTAGTGCCAAAGCCAGTCAAACAGTAAGAAATACAGAATTAGTTATGACTTTATTCCAAAAATGGGTGAATATGTCTGATTATTTGGTTGCTCATAATGTGGAATTTGATAGAAAATGGTTTGGTAAAGGAATATTACCAGTTATTAATAAACCCTGGTTATGTACCTATGATGATTTTATTTGGCCGAATAATCCTAAGCCAACTTCCCTAGTTAATACTGCTCTTAATCATGGTATCGGTGTTAATCAAGCTCACCGGGCTTTGACAGATTGTCAGTTAATTGCCTTACTATTTGACCGTATTCCTAATTTATTAGATTTAGTTGATCAAGCAGTCAAACGTTCTATTGAGCCAAAGATTTCTGTTATTGCAAACGTTAGTTATGATGATAGGCAACAGGCAAAGGATAGGGGGTTTAGATTTGATTGGGATAATAAAAAATGGGTGAAAAAGATTAGACTAAGTGAATATGAGCAAGAAAAGTCTGAATATCCTTTTTCTGTGATATTGCCATAGGATTGATCAGAGTTTATTATTTCTATTAATTTTCTCTATCTTTTTTGAGAATAGGTTTAGGCTTAGAAGTAGGAGTAGAATTAGGTTGACTAATAAAAGAATCTGGATTAGGTAATTGGTAATTAACTATGATATTAGCAATTGATTCAACTTGTTCTAATGTTAGGCAGTTAGGACAGTCAGAAATCATTTGGAGTAAAGGATTAACCCCTTGAAATACTGGTGCTGAACAGTTACTGACTCCTAACCATTTTGCAATAGGGAATACAACGGGAGCATGAACAAAGTTATTTGGTAGGTGAGGAATACAAGTATTAATCCAACGTTGAAACATTTTTTGATGATAAGCACTTTGACCTGTTGGGCTATTTTCTACAGGTATCCAACTATTGCCGTCTCGTCTTTTCCAGTTATCACGGTTGGCACTAAATGAACCTTTCCAGGTTTTCACTTCTAAAAGAAAAACGCCTTTTGTACCAATAATTAGATGATCTATTTCCGTGAGATTACCAGCTTGACCGGCGGGAATAAATGCGTTATTAAACATTATCCAACTATCAGGGAAGTATTGCAACATCATTGATACACCCCATTCGCCTACACTTCCCTTCACTTGATTTTTAACTTGTTTAAGTTCATACATAAATAAATCAACACCGCCGAATGCACGACCAAATAAACCACCGCCATATTGTTCAATAATTTTTTCATGTTCGTTAGTTTTTTTGGTATTAATCTTTTCTTGGAATTTGGCTTTAAGAGCTGAGGATTGTTGTAGGATTTTCATGAGAGATAATTTATTTTGATTATTTATTAATAAGTTTGTTATTAATTCTTTATTGAAAAATAAAGTGCATGAATAAAATTTAATATTGAATAGTTGTAAGAAATGTTAAATTTTATTACAAAATACTAGCCTCGGTCTTCGGTGCAGAGGTTACTTATCATTGCTAATTATGAGAATAGATGGCCGTTTTCTCTGATTTGTAAATTGTGACAATTTACAAATCTCTTTGATTATCAATACTTTGATTATTATTAGTTGATAATTTTAATATAAATTAACATTTGGTAAATTGATTTACTGATTATCATAGATGTTAAGAAATATTCTGAAGAATAAAATTTGTGGGAATAAAATTCTGATTAGGTGAGTTTGGTTTTTATAGGTAAATAATTATGGTAGAAAGATTCTTGCAGTTGGATGATGTCAGGACTATGAATACACCGGCGAAAATAGCCGATATATTTAGGCGGTTGGGTTATAATGCGGTGGTGCAAGAAACAGATGTGCGGGATTGGCAGTTATCTAGTAGTAATGTTGAGGCGGTGGAGAATTGTTATTTAATAGCTGATCAGGAAGCTGGTGGTTTACAGGTGGTTTTGTTTCAGTTGAATGCTGATCAGTGGTTGTCTCAGTCGGTGGCTAGTGCGAGAATGCGATCGCTTGCTAATAGTTTATGTAGTCGGGTAACTAATTTTTTGTTATTGGGGACGAAGGATTATAATCAGTTAATGTTAGTCAATCCCCGTAAGGGTTTTGATGAAAAGCATAATATTAAGGTTTCTATTAGAAAGTTATTGATTGATCGGCAAAATCCAACGGCTTATGATTTGGATCGGTTAGAGGCGATCGCTAATCGTAATTTATCGGCGTTGGAATTGTATCGGGTGCAGTGTGAGGCGTTTGATGTTGAGAAGTTAACGAAAACTTTTTATCAGGGTTATAAGAAGTTATTTGATCAGGTTTTGTTGATAGTACGGGAAAATAATCAGCATGAATATTTTACTGATGATGATCGGTTACATCAGTTTTGTCAGCGGTTATTGGGGCGGATCATGTTTCTCTATTTTCTCCAGAAAAAGGAGTTTTTAGCGGGCGATCGCTCTTTTTTGAAAAATCAGTATAGGTTGGTACGACGGGATGAGGAGGATCATGATTTTTATGATGAGGTTTTGGAGCCGTTATTTTTTGATACTTTGAATTGTGAGAGGGCTGATTTTCAGTCAACTTGGGGGCGTATTCCGTATTTGAATGGGGGTTTATTTGACCGGGATTATGGTCCGAATATTCAGGATTTGGCGGGACGGCAAACACCGGAGGCGGTGGTTTTACCTAATAGTTTATTTGATCCGGGGGCTGGTAATAGTATTCTCAGGTTTTTTGATGGTTATAATTTTACGGTGGCGGAGAATATTGCTGGGGATGAGGATGTGGCGGTTGACCCGGAAATGTTGGGTAAGGTGTTTGAGAATATTTTGGCGGCACCGGAGCGGGGGCAAAGTGGTACTTTTTACACGCCTAGAGGTATTGTGCAGTTTATGGCAAGTGAGGTTTTACAGCGTTATTTGGTAGATGAGACAAAAATTGCTCCGAGTGTGATTAATAAGTTGATTAATTATGATGCTGATTTACCTGATCAGGAGTTTGATAAGTTGTTGAATATTCAGCAGGTGAAGGAGTTGAAAGAGGCGATCGCAAAGGTGAAAATATTAGATCCGGCGGTGGGTTCGGGGGCGTTTCCTTTGGGGATGATGCAGGTTATTTTGAATGTGAGACAGGCGATCGCTCGGCGGGAAGGCTCGAAGGTGGCAAGGGGTAGTTTAACTATGAGTCAGTGGAAGCGGGATATTATTTCTCATAATCTTTATGGGGTGGATATTAAGCCGGAGGCGATAGAGATTGCTAAGTTAAGAATGTGGTTATCGTTGGTGGTGGATATTCCTACAATAGATAATGTGGAGCCGTTGCCGAATTTGGATTATAAGTTAATGTGTGGGGATTCTTTAATATCAACGATTCATGGGGAATATTTGATTCCTGATCCAACGAAAACACAGCAGGGTTTATTGGCGGTGACTCCTATTCAAATAGCGATTCAGCCGTTATTGGATTTACAAAGGCAATATTTTGATGCGACTTCTGAAAATCGTGTGATTTTACGGCAAAAGATTTTGGAGGCGGAAAGTAATGTTTTTCGGGTGGCGGTGAAGGATCGGCGGGATTTTTTGGCGGGTAAGTTGAAGGATTTACAGCGGAAGGTGAAGTCTTTGAAAAAGGTTAGTAAGCCGTTATTGAAGGAGCAGGAGGAGTTGGTTGCGAAAATTGCTGATTTGGATAAGTTTGCAGATGAGGTGGTGACTGGTAAGCGTAGTTTGACGTTCTTTCAATATCATTTACATTTTCGGGATGTGTTTACGGAGCGGGGCGGTTTTGATATTGTGATTGGCAATCCGCCTTATGTACGGCAGGAATCTATTAAGGAGTTAAAGCCGGCTTTATCTCAAGAATATGAGTGTTATACGGGGGTTGCTGATTTATATGTTTATTTTTATGAGCAGGGTTTGCGGTTATTAAAACCTGATGGATATTTGAGTTATATATCACCTAATAAATGGTTTAAAACTAATTATGGAGAAAAGTTACGTAAATATTTAGCTGGTAACTCACAAATTTATAATATTATTGACTTTGGAGAATTGCCTGTATTTGATGCTGCGACGTTTCCAATGATCTTTATTGCTCAACATCATAGCGTAGAAAAACAGTCTGTTTCATTTACTCAAGTCAAATCCTTAGAAGCTCCTTATCCTGACGTATCTGCGATTGTGAAAGAACAAGGTCAAGTTTTACCTGATACTGCTATTCAAGAAGAAAACTGGACTTTGACTGATCAAAAAACTGCTAATTTTATTAATAAAATTGAATTAGCACTGACTACTTTAGAGCAATATGTTGATGGTCAAATCTTTAGGGGAATTTTAGCAGGTTTTAATCAAGCCTTTGTAATTGATAGTAAAACAAAGGATCAATTAATTGCTCAAGATGCTAAAAGTGCCGAAGTTATTAAGCCTCTTGCTGTTGGTGATGATATTAGAAAATGGCATATACGAGATAGTGACAAATGGTTAATCTTTATTCCTTGGCATTTTCCCTTACATGAAGACAACTCAATTACAGGTTATTCACAAAAAGCTGAAAAGGTATTTCAAGATAATTATCCAGCTATTTATAATCATTTACTCAATTTTAAATCAGAATTATCAAATAGGAATCAAGCAGAAACTAATATTAGATATGAATGGTATGCTTTACAGAGATGTGCTGCTACATATTTTAAGGAATTTGATAAGCCTAAAATAGTTTTTCCTGATATAGCAAAAGAATCAAGATTTTCATTTGATCGTAATCAGATATTTGTTATGAACACTAGCTATATTATCCCTAAATATGATTTATTTTTACTAGGTGTTTTAAATTCAATTATGGTCTGGAAATATGCACAAGAAAATTTTGCTTGTTTAGGTGATCCTGATAAAGGAGGAAGATTTCGCTTTATTAGGCAATCAGTTGCTAAAGTCCCTATTCCAAAAGCAACAGAAAAAGAGCAAAAAGCGATAGAAAAATTAGTGCAAAAATGTTTAGATGCAAAAGGTCAGGGCGTTGAGGAATGGGAAAAAGAGATTGATGAACGAGTCGCCCATTTGTATGGATTGAATGAAGAAGATTTGCAGATTATTAGGGGGGAGAAATAAAACTAAAAGCCCCCCTTGTTAAGGGGGGTTGGGGGGATCCTAACCAATGAGGAAACAATGAACCACTTACCATACAACAAAAACTTAGTACCAAGAGCCAAAGAACTCAGAAAAAACATGACCAAAGCAGAAAAAAAACTTTGGTATGACTACTTAAGAAACTTTCAATATAGAGTACACAGACAACGCCCAATAGATAACTTTATAGTTGACTTTTATTGTGCAGAACTAAAATTAGTAATTGAAGTAGATGGGGAAACACATTATTCAGAAACGGCTCAAGCATACGATCAGATGAGGACACAAATATTAGAAGGTTATGGTTTGAAGGTAATTAGATTTACTAATGATGAGGTATTGGATAATTTAACGGGTGTTTGCTATTCAATAGAGAGTATGATCCCCCCTAGCCCCCCTTATTAAGGGGGGGAAAGAGATTGCGGCGGATTATTAAGGGGGGAAAAGAGTGTGTAGATTATTGAAATTTGTCTTTAGTTAAAATAAGTATTGCTATTATGCTAACAGTTGAAGATATTAACCAAATTGATAATGCTGAAACATTTAGTCAACTATTTGCCAGACTAGGCTATGAAAATTGCTTTGGGGAAATAGATATAGATGTTTTACAATTGCCTGAAACTCAAAAAGAGTTAATTTATAAAAGCTATTTGCTGGCTAGTTATCAAGATTCAGACCTACAGGTTATTTTATTTGAACTAAAATATTTGCCTGATAACGTCATGAAAGAGAAATTACGGGCTATTACCAAAAGCCTCAGTCAACGCCCGACAATGTTTCTAGTATTAGGAACAATGGATTATGATAATTTATTAGTCCTGACTACTATCAAACGATTTAACAACAAGATGGAATTGGAAACTAGTATTAAAGATAGTCTAATTCATCTCAAAGATGCTGAAAAATATGATGCTAACCTATTAGAACAACTAGCTACCAAAGGACAAAACGCTAGAACACTCTATCAAAAACATCAAGAAATATTAACCTTTGCCTCCCACCGTAAACGAGAAAAAGAAGACTCAATAAATTTTATCAGCTCTTATTTAAAAGCAATGGGACGTTTTCCCTTATTGAGTGCGGAAGAAGAAATATTATTATCTAGGCAAATTCACCATTTATATTACCTTGATAAAATTCATCACCAACTTGCCAAAGAATTAGGTCATGAACCAACAGATAAACAATGGGCATCAAGTTTAAATATTAGTCTAGTTGAGCTATCTGAACAATGGTGTGCAGGACAATTAGCCAGAGATAAACTAACTCAATCTAATCTTAGACTAGTATTTTCTATTGCTAAAAAGTATCAGGGTAGGGGATTAGAACTATCAGACCTAATTCAGGAAGGGAATATGGGATTAATGATTGCTGTCAAAAAATTTGACCCAACTAAAGGATATAAATTTTCAACCTATGCTACTTGGTGGATTAGACAGGGAATAACTAGAGCTATCTATGATTGTAGTAGAACAATTCGTTTACCTGTTCATTTATGGGAACTGAAGAATAATATTAATAAAACAGTGCGAGAACTAAAATTAACAGGTGTTGCAACTATTCAAAAGGTAGCTGATAAACTAGGTAGAACTTCTAAACAAATTATGATGGCTCAAGAATCATTTAGAAATATTACTTCATCGGATATGATGATTGGTACAGAAGAAGATACCCGCTTAGAAAGTTTTTTGCAAAGTGACTATAATCCTCAAGAATATTTAGAACAGTTAGGTAATCAACAAATTGTGCAGGAATTATTAAAATTATTAGAATCAAAACCAGACTATCAAAAAGTTATTATTCTACGTTATGGCTTAAATGATGGTACTGAGATGACTTTACAAGAAGTTGGCGATAAATTAGGAGGGTTAACCCGTGAAAGAATTAGACAAATAGAATATAAATGTTTAAATATTTTCCGTGGGAATATTGGACAATTCTTAGGTAAAATCAAACCTGATAAACCTAAATGTTGATTGACCAACAAACACCAAAATTAACTGATACTGATGAGTTAGCTAAACAAAAAAATTACGATTAAATAACCTACTAAATACTGAAATTAATTATGACAGAACTACCTGATTACATAGACAATAAAAACTTTACCCTAGAACAAATCCTTAGAGAAATTATTGAAGAAAAGGGACAACATGATTTAGATATTGCAACAGGATTTTTTCAAATAGAAGCCTGGTTTAAATTAGAAATATCCATGCAACAATTAAAATCTTTCAGATTATTAATTGGACGTGATCCGACCATTCGACCAGCAGAACTAGATCATATTGACTTACAGAAACATTTTCGCCGGGAACTACTGAAAGACCTAGAGCATAAATCTTTTAACCAAGAATACAAAGATCAAATAGAACGCCTCATTCAATATTTGCAACAAGAACACATAGACGTGCGTTTATATGGAGCATTGGGCGATCGCACCCAATTTTTACACGCCAAAGCCTATATATTCGATAGTTATAGTATTGTTGGGTCTAGTAACTTCACCCGTCCCGGTCTATCAGGCAACACAGAACTAAATATTCTCAATAAAATAAAATCTATTGCCACCGATCTCAGAGTAAATTGGTTTAATCAATTTTGGGACAATCCTAGCGTTGACACCGAATATAAAACCAAATTAATTGCTACCCTCAACGCCTCAAAATTTGGTAGTCAAGCCTATTCCCCCTATCAAGTATTTTTGAAAGCACTCTATGAACTATTCAAAAATGACAGTATTAACCAACAGGCTGATCTCACCAGTGTGCAATTGGCCACCTTTCAACATGAAGGATTTGAACGGGCGATCGCCCTCATTAATAAACATAATGGTTGCATCATAGCTGATGCTGTAGGGCTAGGTAAAACCTATATAGGACTTAAGCTATTAGATCATTACCTAATTAACCTACGTCGCCCTAATCACATCCCCAAAGCCCTGATTATTTGCCCGGCTCAACTGAGAGATTTAGTCTGGCGTAATAAAATAGACGAATTTGGTATCAAAGTCGATATTATTTCCCAAGAAGAAATAGGCCGGGATAATTTCAATGCAGAAAAATATTTTCTATATGACATCATCGTAGTAGATGAATCTCATAACTTTAGAAATTCTGCCACGAAACGTTATGACGCACTCCAGAAAATGTTAGTGAGCGGTAATCGTCACAAATATTTAGTATTATTAACCGCTACACCCATTAACAATAGCGTATTTGACCTGTATCACCAAATTTCCCTATTAACCAGAAATGACGATAAATATTATCAAGATAAAGGTATTTCTAACCTAAAAACTTATTTCCAACAACTACACCAAGGAAAAATAGAAATTACCGATTTATTATTTCAAACTATGGTAAGACGTTCCCGCCAGGATGTGATTAAAAGACAAGAAGCCGGTGAAATTATTGAAATAGCTGGAGAAGTGATTAAATTTCCTACCCGTCAACTAGAAAAATTTACCTATAACTTTGAAGAAACATTTACCGGCCTATATCTCAACTTTGCCACCACTATTAGTGAATTAAAACTAGCTCCCTACAATATTAAATCTTTTAAAAAGAAATGTAACACTGATGAACAAAACTATATTAAAATTAATAAAGCCTTGATTGCTCTACAAAAAGCCCTCTACTTAAAAAGATTAGAAAGTTCTCTCATCGCCTTTAAAAAGACAGTACAAAATCAACAAAAATTTCAGAAAAAGTTTTATGAAATCCTCACTCAAGAAGGCAAACTATTAGATAGTAAAAACTTCCGTAAGTATATATTAGCAGCTAATTTCGACGAAGAAGATTCAGAAGAAACCCTCACCGATTTATTTGATAAACTAGAAAATGTTAATCCTAGCCAATATCAAATACAGGAATTAGAATCACACATTGGCGATGATATACGAGAACTAGAGCGGATTCTCAACAAAATTGAACATATTGAACAATCTAGCGATAATCAACAATATGACCGTAAACTGATTGCCTTTAAAGAACTATTAACTAGTCAATTAAAAGGTCAAAAAATCCTAGTATTTAGCTATTTTAAAGACACAGCAGTCTATTTACATGAACAATTAAAAAATGACCAAGAATGGTTAAAAGCCATGAATAATCCAGTCATTGATATTATTACTGGTGCAACACCCTCCAAACAACGGGGACAGAAAGTTAAATGTTTTGCTCCCAAAGCTAATAGTCATATAGAAGCCAAAATAGATAATTTATCAGAAATTGATATTTTGATTTGTACCGACGTATTATCAGAAGGGCAAAATCTCCAGGATGCAGGAGTATTAGTTAATTATGATCTGCACTGGAATCCAGTCAGAATGATTCAAAGAGCCGGACGGATAGACCGTTTAGGCACAAAATATGAAAAACTGTATATTTATAACTGCTTTCCAGAAGAAGGCTTAGAAGAACTATTAAACTTAGTAAAAGTCTTACAAGAACGGATTACCATGATTGATAAGGAAGTTGGCTTAGATGCCAGTGTATTAGGAGAAGTTATTTCTAATAAATCCTTAGAAGAATTAAAAAAACTGAAAGATGCTGACACTCAAGCTGATAAACAAGCTATCTTAGAAGAATTGGAAATGCAGTCAGAAATTATTTCCCTCGATGAAATGCGTTTACCATTACTAGAATTTATCCAAAGTGTTGGTCGGGAACAAGTAGAAGACATCCCATTAGGTATTCATAGCACCAGAAATTATGATCCTAAATCCCTACAATTTAAAAATATTAAATCACCAGAAGGTGGACTATTCCTAGCATTTCAAGTTAGTGATGATAACTATTGGTTTTTTCATCCCCGTATAGACCAAAATATTTCCTTAGATCCACAAAACTTAATCAAAGAAAAACGTCAAATCTTTCAATGGTTACGTTGTCAACCATCAGATTTTCCAGATTTTGACGAATTTAAACCTATAGAATTTGACCGTCGTATTTTTCCCATTGTTGAACAATCTATTAATCAACTATTCCAAATTTTACAAAAACGTTCCCACAGTCAGAAAATTAAGCCAACATTATCAAAAACCTTGCAGAATATTATGAACATTTTCCAGAACCCAACCTTAGACAGCAATCTTGACCAGGATAAACTAACACGGGTTGTGCAAATAATCAATAATATTGACCTGAAAAAAACCTACGAAAAAGATTTGAAAAAAATCTGGCAAAAATTCGTTGATGATCAAAATACTGAACTATTGCTAGATGACTTAGCTCTATTACTCAAAAATTTGATAGTGGATGAAGAAACAGAGAGTCAGGAACAAACGTTACGTATTATTGAAAAAGAAGACATAAAACTTGTCTGCTATCAATGGTTTAAACCGTTAGTAAAAAACCTTACCTAAATATCAACCTTTCCTGATTGGTAACTAAGCGATCGCCCTAATATTTAGATAGCGATCGCACTTACCAAGAAAACTATTTAGGTTGCACCAACCACCCCTTCTGGCGACCAACCTTACCACTAGCGATAAACTGCCAATTACACCAAGTGAACTGTGAACCGTGCGGATGTACTCCAATTAACTCAAATATTTTACTAGATGATAAAATCCACTGTTTTTCTGATGCTATTTCTAGGGCATGATAACTAGCCAACGGATCACTACTCTTTTGTGCGATCGCCTCTGCTAATTTATCAATGATAGTTAGCATAGATGAATCATTAATAGGTGTAATTTCTGTAGAAATAGGAACAACAGGAGCAGGAGTTGGCTCTGGTATCATAGCAAGTTGTACCTGTTTTTTCGGCTTAGGTATTCTCACATCAGGGTCAAAACTTGCCATAGTTGCCCCTAATTTTAGATGCTCATTTAAGCGGTCTAATAAATCTAATTGTTCACTTGTAATGTGAGATTTATTATCAATCTTTATAGGAGTGATATTTAGATGTTTTAACCGCTCATACATGGTTTGTTTAGCAATGCTATAGCGGTCCCTCAACTCAGAAACAGGGTAAAAAATATCGTTCATGGTGATAAACTAGTTGTGTGTTTGATAAAAAGTCCGGTATTAGCAGACCCTTCAAAAAAAGTCCGGTGTCTGGTAGTACCGGACTATATTTTATATTAATTTGAGTCAGTCCGGTGATAACAGACTAGTCCGCTGTCTGGTGACGCAGGACTAATTTTGTAACCTATATTTAGTGTTGAGAGTGATTCTGATTTCTTTATTCATGCGATCGCCCGTCCAGGTATTGGTCATTCAAGATAAATATTAGGCCATTTGTGTTGGATATTGAGTATTAGTCAAAAGATGGGGTTAAAAATTTAATTTGCTGGTTAGTTATTTAAGTCAACTTTGCATAGAGTTAAGTTAATCTTTAATCAAACTATTAGAATTTTCCTGAGACTTAATTTTGTTAAATAATAGTTTCAGTTAATAAATTTAAGTTAATATTATTTATGATGTTTCACTATCTCAACAGTAGGTAAATGATATTAGGGATATTCTGTCTTGAGAAATAGAAGTAAGTGATTTAGTATTCTCTTTTGGTTTTACCAAGTTGATGCACTAATGGTAAGAATATTTGGTTTTTTAACAATCCTTATCTGGCAAGGGTTACACCTCGATGTTGTACCTTATAGCGCGAACCTTCTTTTGCACTAAGAAACCTATTTATTGACGGGATAAATTGCAGTAAATGGGGTTTGAGTAGCAACTGTGCAAGAAACCACGCTAAGGCTAGAACAATTACAGGGTAAGACTTTCATTTGTAGGCCAAACGCTGAAATCAACTATTAAGCTACCAAAAATTGGAAAATAGGAGAAAAAAAGAGAAATTTTCCTGTAATTGGTAGAAATTGTACAGAAAACCACGCTAAGGCTGGAATAAATACAGAGTAAGGCTTTCAGATTAAGGCTGAATATTGAATAAACTCTGGTATTTCTTTTTGGGGCTTGCTAACTTGATTTTGTATTGGTTTATTAGGGAGGAGCCGGTGAAAGTCTCACGTCCGGTTTTGAAGACAAGTTAAGTCAGGGACTTAGCTTAGTTTAACTTTACGCCATTACCAAGGATTAGCAAACTGATCATTGATGGCAACCCAAAAACGCCCAAGTAGGCCTGAATTAGATGGTAAAACGATCTCAGCCCAAAAATCCCAACCTGCCCCATATGCAGGATCGCCATCATGAAATTCTGCCATGCGATAACCCTCGCCAAATATATTTGCACAGACTTCATCAGCCATATTGCGACAAGTTAATAGCGTACCTAATACAGGAGGTGTAAAATTAATATAACCACCTGACCAGGTTCCCCGCTCTGCTCCACCTGGTGTTGTCGTTGAATCAGGAATAATGCTAGGCTTTGCTAAATTCGACTTTTTAATACAAAGAATGGGCAAAAACTCGGTATTGGGTGTATCACCAATATAAGGATTGGTCATAATATCAGCACCAACTAATGCGTAGGCTTTCCCGTTCCATGCCTTAATATAGTTCAATGTTTTCCAGGTCATGGCACTTTTTAACTTAGGTTTAATAATGACTTGCACCTCTCTCTTGGGCTTCCTCAAATTCTCCCTGATACTGTTGGGGAATGATAATTACACCTTGATTAATAGTGGTAATAAATTCAATACGTTTACTCATGACATTAACCCTGAATTAAGGAATAGGTAATAGGTTTAGTTGGATGTTATAATTATTTTAATCTAATATTTAGGTTTCTTAGACATTCAGTGTAACATAATTGTATTCATCCCGCCGACAGGTCGATCTTCTTACATAAGTCAAATAAAAAGTATTGATCAACCTAAGATTTAGATTTAGATTGGCGATAACGTTTGACAATCTCAACCACAGTAGTCTTACTCAAACGCAATTGAGCCGCAATATGACGATAAGATAAACCAGCCTCCACCATCTTTAATACTTTAGGAGCGAGACGATCAGACTTCGGACGTTGCCCTGGTCGCCGACCTAATATTTTTCCTCTCGCCTTAGCAGCCGCTAAACCAGAACGTACTCGCTCCCTAATCAAATCACGTTCAAATTCTGCTATTGACGACATAATAGTAGCAATCAATTTACCCTGGGGAGTATTCAAATCAAACTGCATACCAGTAATCGCAATCAAAGAAACATCCCAACTATGCAAATCATTCAAAGTATGAATCAAATCAATAGTGCTACGCCCCCAGCGACTTAATTCAGTAACCAAAATACCATCAATCTGGCGACGTTGAGCTAAAGCAATTACCTTAGCTCTTTCTGATAATTTATTAGAAAAACCAGAGGCAGTTTCCTTCCAAATACCAACAACTTCATATTTAGCTCTATGAGCATACTCAATTAAATCCTGTTCTTGTCGAGAACAAGATTGATCATGAGTAGAAACACGACAATAAATAGCGACTTTCAATGTACCAATTAAACCTATTGAGAAAAAAATAGATAGAAAAATAGACTGCGGTAAGAATAATAGTACCAGAGAAAGTTCACTTCTATTGGTACAATTGTCATCAACTAAACTGAATTACTCACAATTCTTGCCCATGTTGAAGTTTAGAGAAAATTAATTTTTTATTAAATTAAATACGATAGAAAATCTACTGAGATAGCTTAGGTTTAAAATAATTAGTCAAATATGGTAGCTAACTAAATATTATGCAATGGCTTAACGAACCTAGTGAATGGACAAAATCGGGCGATCGCTTGATTGTGAAAACGTTACCTAAAACTGATTTCTGGCGAATAACTCATTATGGATTTATTCGTGATACAGGACATTTTTATTTTGATACTATTAGCACTGATTTTGTAGTTGAGGTGAAAATACGAGGTAAATATAAGGACCTCTATGATCAAGCGGGAATCATGTTACGAGTTGATGAAAAGCATTGGATTAAAACAGGTATTGAATATGTTGATGATACTCAAAATCTAAGTGCTGTTGTCACTCACGATTATTCAGACTGGTCGGTATTACCTTGGAAAGAACCTGCTGATGTTTTACAAATGAAAGTTGAACGTCGTTCTGAGGCAATCCAAATATTCTATTTGAATGAGGAATCTAAATATACTCTACTGAGAATGACTTATTTACCTAATACAACAATTCAAGTTGGTGTTATGTGTGCTTCCCCAGATGGTAATGGCTTTGAGGTGATTTTTGAGGATTATCAAATAAATCATGATTAGCGATCGCCTGTCGAGTTAGTTAATACTTATTTTATTTAGAAAAACTTAAATTTCTTGCCAATCCTTGGCATTCACAAAAAAAGATAAGTGTTTTTGATTACTTGTTGCAATCACTACATCATGTCCATAACCTTTCAGCAATAATGCCTGGGCGGCTAAAATCACATCACCATCTAATGCTTTATTATCAGCAGTTTGTTTACCTTTTTTTCTAGCTTCTGCCCATAATTCAGCAGATTTTAACATAACTTCTGTAGTAATTGGTAAATATATAATTGCTGATTTTAACTGATCTAATTTTTGCAAACCGGATAGTTTATTTGCCCTTAATAATTCTCGCCTCACTTCATAATCGACAATCTCTGGTAAAACTATCTCACATTCTCTCTCTAATAATTTAGTAAACCATTTTTGACATTGTAAAGCTAGAGGGTTAGCTTTAGGATTAGTAATTAACCCGACCGGACTAGAATCTAATAATATAACCTGGCTCATTAAATAGAGACACCTTCAGCTAATTCAATAATTTTTAAAGTTTCTTTTTGCTCTGCTTCTTCATCTAACTGATTCCATGACTCAAATAATTGATTAATTTGCTGAGACCTCTGAGCTTTGATTATAGGATCAGGTTTATTTATTTGCTCAATCGCATTATTCCAAGCATTGACTGATGTTTGTTTACTAATTACAGTCTGACGAAACAAACGCACTAGTTGCAATAAATCTGGTATATATTCTTCTGGCATTTGTTCAATTTCTGATAGCAAATCAAGACGCTTATTTGGTTGCATCATCTGGTTACTACTCATGATTAACCTATTTGTTCTAAAATATTTTTTATGATATGAGTTGTAATTATAACATAGCAAAATTAAATTCTCATAAAATTTCAGAATTAGAGTGTATAAACATAATAGAATAAGAAATTGTAAATTTTGGAAAAACCGGACTTACTATTTCACAAATGCAAAAAATCATGAATTCAACATCACTCTCAAAAACTAAAATAGCCATCTTAGCTGCATTTATATACACGGCTGTCATGGGTTGCGGTATGTTCTACATGAAAACCTTCAAGGGCATCTTCTATGGCTCTCCCGACATGATGAATGTGTTTTGGTTAGTCATGATTATTGTTAATATCATCAATGTTTTCTTTGTCATCCGCTATTTTAGCTGGCAAGAGGTTGGGTTTCGCAAACTCAACACCAGACAACTCCTATGGTTTATCCCCTCACTGTCGGTATTGATCGCTATGTGGGTTGTATTTCTGTCCGCTTTGGCTTCAGCCTCTCTCGATGCAACACAGTGGCAGTTGTTGGCTCTGGTAGGCTTCACAACCTTTCTGGTAGGTCTTGGCGAGGAGACTATGTATCGGGGCATCGTTTTAAACGCATTTTTGACCACAAGCCGAGTCCATTGGGCAATGCTAGTCAGTGCGATCGCATTTTCACTATTGCATTCTGTGAATGTTTTAGGTGGTTTACCTCTGTTAGAAATGCTGGTTCAGCTAATTTTCACCTTTCTGTTTGGGTTCTTATTTGCACCACTCATGATCAAGTTCAATAATATTTGGCCGTTAATTATTTTTCACTGGCTATGGGATTTTGTTCTGTTTGCTGCTGACGTTGTGGACGCATCTAACGTTTCTGTGCTTTCCTACATTAATATTCCTGTTGAAATTGTTGTTGGTACAATTTTGTGGATTAGCATTTATAAAGAACAACATAGGGTCGTAAAACCATCGTAGATGTTTCCATTCAAATATTCAAATAATTTCCCCAGCGATTGGGCTGTAAGGTTCTTAGAATTTAATCTGAGTTAAACAGGAAAATATAATTTGCAAGCCTCAGTTATAAAACTTAATCCTAGCTGGCAACCTAATCCAAATACCTAAATTCTTGATATTAAAAAAAATCCCAAGGAATATTCCCTGGGATTTCAAGATTATTTAATATTCAGACGCTTCCATCAGATTTATCACCCGCCGAGTAACAGTGGGGTCAGAAGGTTCAGGACTACCGTATTCTAGGTTTTTATCGTAGTAAGATATTTTCCAGAAATATCGTACATTATCCAATTCCACTTGACCAAAATCATGTTCACCATAAGGATCATTATCCTCATTAAATAAATTAAAGTTAATGACTAGTGCCAAGAGTTGTAATTTCTTTTCATGCGGTAATTCCGCAACTCCTTGAGACATATACCAGTCAGCTCCTACTTGCCGGCGAAACTGGTCATTTAACTGTTGAATTTTCAATGTTTTGGCATCCATGTTTAATACTCCTATTTTGCAAAAGTTTATGAGAAAAAAAGAGGGCAAGACACAAATCTTACCCTCGGAATATTGACTAGATAAATTAATCTAGTATTGGCTGTAAAGCATCCTCTGGAGATGGTGATAATGCTTGATGTAAATCAACTGGAGCCATCAGTTTTGTAGCGATAGAATCAACCATTTTCATAGATAATTCTATGTTATCCAGAACAGCTACAAATTTATTTTCACGCTGTGGATCGCTACGTGGTTCCCAATCCCAGACTAAACCATAATAGGTGGTATTCATGCCATCAATATTGCCAGAATATTTCTCAAACTTTGGTTTGAATATTCCAGAAGCAGGCTCAATACCTTTCGCCATCAACGTTGTAATGGTAAAATAGAAATTGCCTAAACTACGAGTTTTTAAATAGGTAACTAAAACTGTGTCGGGTGGTAGATTACCAGATTCAGCAATGAACCAGACTTGTAACCAATCGGTAGCTTTCGTAGTACCTAAGTCGCCAAAGAAGCGGGCAACTTTAATGATACTCATGGTAATATCTCCATCAATCGGGCGATCACCTATTTTCCAGCGACCAATCTGACAATCATTGCGAATACCGAGGGGAAATTCAGGCACTAATATTTCATTAGCGGGTTTAGTACCAAAAACACTTAAAGTAGCCATAGTTGTTTTGTTGGTTTTCATCATTTTTTACCTATTAATATTGTAGAACAAAAAACGGTCATAACTCATAGGTGATAACCGTTTTCATGATTATTTGCAAACCATTTTTACATGGTCAGAAAGTCAAAAGACTACCACTCATTAGCGATAGCTGTAACAATCTTTGAGAACTAATAAATCATCAATCCATTCAAAGTCTGGTAATTCATCCTCTTCTAGGTAAGATAGTTGATACTCCAAGCGTTCTAGCTCTCGATTGAGAGATTTAATTTCAGATTTGATGCGTTTCATTTCATCAACAACGGCTTGTTTAGTTGAGTTATTCATGGTAAAATCCTATTGTTTAGGTTAGTTAAGAGAAAAAAAAGAAGCGATCGCTGTTTTATAAGCGATCGCATTATTGTTAGATAAATGCCTGCAATGCAAGCCAGTTTTCGGCATGGACAAGATTTTCTTGTAAATCTTTTAACTCACTACGCAAGTCTGATAAGACTGAATCAAAGTGTTCAAATAGACTCATATCAAATGCTATAGGGTCACAACTCTTGAAAATATTAGACGGGTAAAACTTGATATTCCCAATCTCATAGACAGGAAAAACCTCATCTAAGAATTGCTCATACTCTTCTTGTGACCAATCAGCATTATCAATCCTGGTAATCTCAGATTTGACTCTGGCAATCTCTTTCAACACTTCATCTTTGTTATTAATCATGGTTTAATTCTCCAAAAAAAGACGGTCATCACTCACTGGTGATAACCGCTTAAATTAACTATTCAAGTACCACCCATTGTTGAAAACAATCTTCAGGTTCAGGTGGTAGTGAACCAGTCTTAATCATGTGAATAGCAACCAATGCTAAGGCATTATAGAAAGTGTTTTCACACTGTTCTAAATCAAACTTTGTATCCAACGGAGCTGTTGCCATAACAGTAGATTTCTCTCTGTTATAGAATGTCAATTTCTGATAATCATGATGAACACTTATAATAAAATGTTCAGAATGTTCTACCTTAGCTAAGGCATAAGCTCTATGCAGTGGAGACCAGAATAATACTTGATAAAACTGGTCATCATCCATGCGTAATACATTACCTGGGGTAATCTCTCTATCAGACATATAGAAAGCGTCAATCTCTTTAAACATCAAAGTCTCCTGAAAAAAAGGGCTACCACACTATGGCGGTAGCCCTCAAATTATTTATTAGTCAGAATTATCAGAATCAGAATCATCAGAATCACGTAAATCCTCTAACCGACCATCAAAATATTCTTCCATGCCTATTTTGAAAGCAATAGGATCGCATTTTTCCAGAATCGTGGAAGCACTATAAGTACCGTAACCACAGCGACTCCATTTAATGTTGACATCAGGATAACTGTTATCCAGAAATTCCTTGTATTCTTCCCTATCAGCATGGGTGTATTCACCATCCTTATATCTCTGAATTTTAGCCTCGACTTCAGCAGTTTCTAACCACTCAAGATTATCTTGCAATTCTTCTAACTCAGGTTTCAAATCCTCTAACCGACTATCAAAATGTTCTTCCATGCCTATCTTGAAACAGGTAGGGTCACAGCTTTGCAGAATATTAGAAGGATAATAGATACAATCCCCAAATTTATATTCGGGATAACATTCATCAAGCATTTCTTTGTATTCTTGCTCTTCGCTGTAGGTGTATTCACCATCCTCATATCTCTTAATTTTAGCCTCAAGTTTAGCTATTTCTGCCAACACTTCATCTTTGTCATAAATCATGGTAAAATTCTCCTGTCAAGCGTATTAATTTCAGTATTGTTTGTGCAAATAAAAAGGCGATCGCCCCTGAAAGCGATCGCCTTTTTTATATTAGAAACTTAATGGCTAGAATCCCAAATCTATCTTGGCTCTAGCCCCATTAACTTCAATCAGATTATCTTTCAAACTGCGGAAAGCTCTGATATGTTTGCAAAGATTACCGTCCCGGAAATCTCGACAGGTACAACGGTTTTCATCAACCTGATAAGTGCGATCGCCCCTAGAAGATTTACATATCCACTCACCATTCTGGAAACTGAAACTATTAATATCAAACTGAGTATTAGCCCGTTCTTCCCGACCAGAATTAGATATTTCTATTCGTAAGAAATATTCTAAAAAATGGAATATTCTACAATAATGCAGAGCTAATACTGCTAATGGTTTATTCTCAAATGGAGTACCGGAAATTTCCAGATGTAACCGTTTTATCCAACTATCAAATTTGTCAATCATGGTCATCAGCTCCTATGCAATAATATTGACATTCTCAAATTGACATTCCAGCCAAATAGTCGCACCACTACAAATGGCATGGCTAGGGTCCTGAACTAACGTAGCTTCAGCTATTTGCACTCTTTGACAATAGGTTTTACCTTTGTAGGTGTTGATGCAAATAGCCGGGTCATTCTTACCTAATTTCTTGTTACTCGCCACAATGTGACGATTGATGTAAATCAATGCTTTCATCGGTTTTACCTCTTGAAAAAATAACTGACTACCAATCTGAGGCGATAGCCAGTTATTAATCAAATTGAAAAATTTATAATTCCCAGGCATACCAACCGGCATGGACTAGCCGACTACGTATTTCATCCGATAGTGGATAGGAACCGTCAATGTACAAACGTCCTTCATGAAATATTACGGTCAAAGTCATATTGCCACACTCAATCTGATTACCATGGGGACGAGCCGGCTGATAACCTGCCATAATCAGGAATTGGTACAATTGCCAGCTTTTCCACTGTAATAGGTAGCTTTCCAGGGTAATATTGGGAGGAATAATTGCTGGTGATATGCCACTTTTGAGAGGAATAATATTTGTCTCAGGCAATGTCGGTTCTGGACTAATATTTTTGGCAAATTTGCGTAGTTTTTTAAGTGAAGTCATCTGTCAAAACTCCTGGCTAGGCTGAACGTAGGTATTTGTGTAAAAAATCTTGGGGATATAATTGTTTCAAACGTTTGAGAAAATCAACTTGTTGTTTCGTAATCAAATAAATGGGATAAACGTCCTCATCCCAGGCCCGCTTGATTCTCAGACAACAATGATGACCCAATTTTTGTTTGATTTGGCGTAAAGTATCTTGTTCTGAAATTGTCATAAATACCTCTCTATTTTAACTGAAAAATTGCATGAAAAACCCCCTGAAACAATTAATTTCAGAGGATATTGGACTTTTTGAAACTTGTCTAAATCCAGTTAGGTTTTGCTCGATCTAGCATGGATTTAATCACCAATTCTTGTATTGGACTAGATAACTCAGACATGGCTAATAATATTTCGCCACAAGCCTTCATATCCTCAGATTTTGACTGATAGCAAATCGTGGCTAAAGCTAGAATTACAGGTGATTCTAAGTTTGCTATTTCAGAGTCAATCTTTTCAACGTTCATGCACAATTTTGTATTCATAGTGTGAAAAACCTCACAATAAAATGACTACCACGCTGTGGCGGTAGCCGTCTCTTGATTAATCTCAATAACTCTCATACGATTAGCTAACTGTTGAATATTGCGTTTTGTACCCGGTGATTTTCCGTCCCAAATCGCTAACCCAAAATCGGCACATTTGCACATAGCTTTATCCCGATCCATATACCGATTACTATTCACTTTTGCTGTCGGCCAACTGCGGTTGATATTATTTCTAGGGCGATCGCCAATATGCCAAATTTGCACATTTTCATATCCCACGGAATAGAGATAAGATTGCACTAAACTATCAATACCATCAGCATCACCAACAAGTATTGTGGCGTTCAATTCCATGATTTTGTTGATACGGGCGATCGCTTCTGGATGTAATTTTCTGATAGAACGTGAACCAGAAATACAAACTTTCATGATATTTGCTCCTTTGCTAAGTTCTGAATATGAGAAACTAAATCTTGTAATAGCTCGGTGTTCTCAATACAAGATTCAACTGCACTGAGAATAGAGATTTCATCAAGCCAAAACAAATCATGATGATTAGTCCAATCAGACTTCAGTGGGTCTTGTGATTTCCAGCGAGCTTCCCAATCTTTTTCATTAGTCGAAACATAGACTAAATCTGGGTCCTGGGATTCAATTATTGAGAGAACTGCCTGTTCAGTTGTGAATATTTCAGTCATTGCATAAACTCCTATTCATTGCAAAAAACGACTACCAAAATAAGGCGGTAGCCGTTTAGTAAATCTATTTATTGCGGTTGCTTATTACATTATTCCTGCGGTTGCGTCGTTTTTCCTCTCTTAGTGCGTGGACTTTTGCACTACGCCAATACCATTGCTCAACATAGGGCTGTCTAGCAAGCTGTTCTTTATACCGCCGATGCCATCTAGCATTTTCTATTTCCCACTCTTCTGGAGTTAACGGCGGACGGGGATAGTGATGTGAATATCTTTGAAACCACGAACGGTCATAATGCCAGTTAATCACATCATGAATATTGCCATCTAGCAATACATCTATATTTTCTGTTGCCCAACAATAGGCTAAATCACTTTTACTAGTAAACTTAGTTTGCAATTCTCTCAGACGTTCAATCTTGGTAGAGTCCATAATTTTCTCCTGTGGAATATTAAAAAAACGACTACCACACACTGGCGGTAGCCGTTAGATTAACCTAGTTAAATTTCATAAATTAACTGTTCTTCTTCAAGTGCCTGAATCCTAGCTTCTTCTTCCTCAATCTTTTTCTCTACCATAAATATTGATTCATCATGGTCTATATCCAGCATTAATTCAAATAGTCTTGCTAACCATTCCTCCATGCCGGTTTCAGTTAAAGCCTTAATATGGTAAAGATCATCTAAATCAAATTGATCTAATAGCGATTCAATTCCTTTTTGAGGAGTTTCAGGTTCAGGAAAACAGGTTGATTTATTCATAGAGGTCATAATATTTACCACCTAATTTTTGACAATAACCTAATGGATTATTACTATGCCAATTAATTAAAGCATGAATATCACGTTTTCTAATAATATCAATAGCCTTGAAACAGTGGTCATAGCTCCATTTCTTAGCTGATCCTCTCACCTCGTCATCGTCTTTCTGCAATAGCCGGTAATACAACTCAACGATTCGACAAATTTTACATTTACAAGTCATATTTTTCTCCTGTGGAATAACGGTAAAACAATCAAAAAAAAGTCCCGTAGCGTATTGCATACGGGACAAGATTCTTCAGGAACAAATAATCTCAAGCTAGATTTTGAGACTACCACTTTTTGGCGATAGCTCCTTATATTCTTAAAGCATCAATAATAGAGAACGTTGGTGTTCATTGATAACTTTTAATACCGATTTCAAGTATTCCAAAGACTCTTCATCTTTAACGTGAATAGTCCTACCACCAATCAATTCGATAATATTAGGCAGAAATCCATCACTGTTTCGGATAGAAACTATGTGATTAGTATTAATGGTGAAAATTTCACCGGCAATATCGGTCAAAGTAACAAACATTAAGTTAATCTCCTATTATTAAAAATGACTAACACTTTTTGGCGATCGCCATCTCGATTTTTGAACTGCCGGTTTTTGGATAACTTGAATTAACCGACCATCTCTCAGACAATGGAAAAAGACTGATGACGGCAAAAACGCTCTGTGACAATTCTTCAGAATATTCCTGGTACGTTCATCCATGACTTGATCCTCTTTATGTGACTGAAAGAAAAAACCCCGCAGACACAACCACTACGGGGACAGAAAACCATGAAAAGCCTAGCCTCAATTATACACTGAAACTACCTTCTAGCTATTCGACTTTCATATTCCCAATCACGGGAAATTGCCTGGAATAATTCGTAATTGTCATTCGATGAAACCAATGATATTTGTTGTCCTGAAATCATACTAATAACTGTTGGATTACCCCACTTAACGACTGCTATAGCTTTAGGATTAACCATCAATCTTGAGCCATCAACCAACTTCACTGAAATAAACATGACATTCTCCTAATTGATTAAAAAAACGACTACCAAAATTAGGCGGTAGCCGTTGATAAATGATGACCAGAAAACTTTACCAAAGCCGTTTTTGTCCTAAGTCTTCTAGTCTTTTAATCCTATTTCTATAACGAGAAATAGCGTGTTGTTTCGCATCGTATCGCAGATGACACACCGTACATAATGCCTTCAGATTCTCTGGTAAATTATTAGCTGGATTGTGGTCTAAATGAGCTACGGTCAACACATATTGACCTCGTTTTTGACCGATAAATTCTGATAACTTTGCACCACCTAATAGCCGTTGTTCAAAGTCAACTAATGTCTCACCATTGTGTTTACATGGTCTCTTGCACTGTTCACATCGCCAATTCACTTGTTGTTTGATTGATAAAGCGATCGCATCCCAATTTGTAGGATACAACTCTCTTCGCATTGGCATAGACTAAATTTGTTGCTGACTTTTCATGATTATTTACTCCTATTTTAATCAATTAATGATCACTTTTTATTAGAAAAAAATGACTACCACACTTTAGCGGTAGTCAAATCAAATTAAGAGCTTATGGACTCTTCATATTCCTCAATCCATAAACTCATTCCATTATCATTTAACATACGTAAATCAGCTTCAGTAACCAAACCTACTTTCGGGTGAAACTGAATAACCTCAATACCTTTCTTACGAGCTAGTTTTACTGTCATAGCAGTACCGCCTTTCTCACCACCGTCCCAATAGGCACAACATACGTGCGATCGCTCTATCATGTAATTATTGCGGATGGCATAACACTGACGGTTATATTCCGGTGAAATATGTACTACTATTTCAGCATGACCTAATACTTCATCCAATAGAGATTGATCACGCATAGACCACTTCGTGTGATGACCATCAAACGGAATAATTGCTTGCCAGCGGTAATTCCATTCAGTTAGGATTTTGGCTGCCAATAAATCAGCACCAGGTCCCATACCTACTAAAAATACATCCGGTTCATGAGTATTGACAACTTCAGTTAATAACTCTCTAATATGCTGTTCAGCATATTTGGAGTCACACTTTCTATGACCAGTAAATACGCAGTATTTACTATTTCTAGGCACATAATCATTGACAATTTCTTTGTAATCATCAACCAATTGGAAACCTCCACAGCTATCATCAACATAAACCATTTTAAACCTCGTTATTGAGAAAAACTACACCACACTATGGCGATAGCCTAACCATCGTGTAACGACCAATCTGAGTATTGGTCGGTATCATCGAAGCGATCATCATTAAACATTAGACTATCTAAGTCTGCATAATCCTCTTGTAAAGAATCTAAAATAGTTGCATTATCGTTATATTCATCTATAGAACTCATTTGGTATCTATGAGGTAGCTTCCAATGCTAGTCTTTTCAACATAAGTCTGATAAAACAAAGATTAAGTTTTGTTCTTGCATTTTCCAGATTCCTCTCAAAATTTTTCACTAAACTTTTGCATCTTTCCATCCAAGCATTTGATCTTTCTATTACCCATCTCACTTTTACTACTACAAATCCTGATATTCCTTTCGCTTTCTTTTCTGCTTTTGATGGCTTCTCTGACAATTCAAACTGAATTTTTGTCATTATCTCTGGATACACCTTCTCTAATTCTACTCTGATTTTCTCTGGATGATAACCTTGATCTACTAATATCGTTGTTTTTGCTAATTCTTCTGGTTTTGATTTGAAATAATCAATATTTTTTGTTAACATCTCTACCAATCCTTTATCATCACTTACACTTGCTTTTGTACAATGGCTGAAAAATGGAAAACCTAAAATATCTACTGCTAAATGTCTCTTAATTCCATTTTTCATTTTATATGAACAGAATCCTTTTGATTCAATGCTTGCATTACAAGTATTATCCACTGCTTGCGAATCAATTATCATTAAAGTTGTCCATTTTGGCTTTTTTTTAACTTGTTCTCTTACCTGACTGTGTAATGTTTCCATTATTTTCTCTATTACTCCCTCCTCTCTCCATTGCTTGTAATGCCAATAGACTGTCGAGTAAGGCGGAAAGTCTTTTGGTAAGTCACACCAATTGCAACCATTTTTCAGTTGGTAAAATATGGCATTTAAAATTTCTCTTTTACTCCATTTCGGTGGTCTCGTATTTTTCTTCACTGGTAACAATTTTTCAATAATTAACCACTCTTTATCTGATAAATCTGTTGAATATGCCATAATTTTACTTTTTTTATTGATTTTCACATTATATCTTTTTCTTTACAAAGATACCAAATGGGTTCTATAATAGTATTCATGTCTGTACCTCAAAAATGACTATCACACTATGGCGATAGACCTTGCCAAGCCATAAGCCATAGTGTGAAAAAAACTCACCAGATATTGGCGTAAGCCTCCTCTGGTGAATAAAAATTAAGTTTGTACTTTCGATTTACTAATCAATTGCAATATTCGCTGGCGTTGTTCATCATCCATCTCAGTCATCTCAGTAAACGACCAGCCAACTATGTACAATTCATTCTCTGACAGTTTCTCTATCAGAGAGATTACTGGTGATAATTTATCCCAACTTAGTGACCTAAAATCACGCACTATTCCTTTGATCAAATATTCATTATTTTTCATAGAGCGATCGCCCATAAAAACTACACTAAATATTGGCGATAGCTATTCAATATTTGGTAAAATAATTGTGTAAATTTATCAAATTAAAACTTTATGGGAGAAGCAAAACGCAGAAAACAGATTGACCCAAACTACGGCAAAGTTAAGCGTAATCTATCAGAATTTTGGTGTCGGCAAATGTTCAATGATTTGCCTAGAAATTTTAAGCTAGATGGAGGTCATATTTTATATAGTGTTTATGGCGATCAACCGATTAATATTATCCCCATAGGGAAAATTTTAGCCACAGCCAACGACCCAAAAGGTAAAATGATTCAAATTAGTACTCCTGATTCTATCTTGAGTATTATTATGAGTAATCAACAATTTGAATATTTAGACTTTAAGAAATACCCTTGGCTAAACCGACTACCACAATTAGTTTGTGTACCAATGCTTGATGAACGTTATCAAGCTAGTTCTGGAGAGTGGGTATTACCTTATCAAGTCAAAGATATTCAATATGAAAATTAACATCAAAAATATCTATCACGAAAATAGAATAAGCTGGGATAACTTCTGTGTGGAGGAAATCAACATCTATTGTGGTCGTCCAACGGAATTAATACCATTTAATTCACCACTAGGTAATCCATTCAAGATGGAACGTGACGCAGATAAAGATGCGGAAAGACAACGGGTAATTGAATTGTATCGTGGTCTATTGTGGCAGGATATTAAGAATAAAAGAGATAATGAGGTAACGTCCGAACGATTAGCTATGTTATTGAAAATAGTTGATTGGCTAAAGCAGAATAAAACTATTAATCTCTACTGCTATTGCAGTCCAAAACCTTGTCATTGTGACTCTATCAAATCTTGTCTTCAATAATTTGCATAATCAGGAGCTAAACCTATGCCAATGAATAGATCACTTTATCCTAAAGATTGGGAAGCGATCGCCCGCAATATCAAAAACAAGTCTAACTGGACTTGTGAACAATGTGGCAGGCTATGCCGTCGTCCGGGTGAATCATGGCAAGAATTAGAACAGCGGTTAGGCATTGCTATCCACAAGAAACAACAATATACCTTAACCGTTGCCCATCTCAATCATATTCCTGCTGATTGCTCTGAAAGCAATCTCAAAGCAATGTGTTCAGTCTGTCATCTACAATATGACGCTATTCACCATAAAGAATCCAGAATCATCAACCGCCGTCAACAAATGGAAAATTTAGGACAACTTAGCTTAATTGGGGAATAATCTATTCCCCATTCTCTATCACCTATTTCCTGCTACCTCAAACGGGTCGCCAGGGTTCTCTTCCCACCAATGTTGCCACGGCTCATCAGGCTCTAATATTCCGTCCCAAGTTGGTAAATTATCTGGTCTTGGTTCTGGTTCCGCCGGTGGTTTACCTACCAAATATGGTGACGGTCCTAACTTAGTATGAATTTCGTCGCCGTCGTCCATGTACCACGGGCGATCGCCCAATATATACGGTGCAAACCTATTCATTTCAGACTTTTCAATTTCCACCGGCTGTTCGGGATTGGTTAAGTCTAAAGCCAAACAGCAGTCTTCATTGTGATTAACATTGAATCCTAATACTCTGGTGTAGGATGGAGAATTACCAAAGTTCATGAAATACTTGGCTTCTTTAGCTAACCACAACCGAAAACTATCTTCAGCATCAGAATATTTCTCTCCAGGGTCAGGATTAACAGCGGAAAACTGCATTCCTAATATTTGACTAGTTGAATTTAATCCAATCAAATACATATATCTGCCCATGGTGATTGATTTACGTCGTAGGGCGATCGCCACCGCCAACGCACAAAGAATAATCACAGGAGCATGAGCCATAATCCAAGCAAATACTGCGTAGTTTGTACCTGTTGGGGCGATAATAGCCTTAATAGAATCTTTCAACATACCACCGGCTAAATACCGATAACCGTTAGCTCCTGTAATTCTTAATATTTTTAATACTACGCTGGTGGTGACTGCGGATAAAGCCGGTAGGAAAGTATTACTAAAATCTGAGATAAATTTAGTAAAGAATTGGCTTAACAACCACCCGTTAATATTATTAATCAAATCACAAATATCTTTCGCCCTGGGAATACCAATAGCAGTAATTTCACCACTGGCAAAATTTAGACTACCGCCGGGATTGTTGATTGTCGGGTTGACTTGTGTGGATTCTAACGCTTTATTAGCACGCCACAATTTACCATAAGTTGTACTGTCGAAACCTTGGGATAATAGTCCTGTTAATTCACTAATAATCTGACTGAGTAGATTATCATTCCTCTCAGTAAATTCATTAAGATAACTATTAGGATTGATACCTAAACCGCCGGTGATTGGCAAATCGTTTAGACAATAACTATTCCAGAACTTCACTGAGTTTTTATAAGCTCGTTGGCCGGTACTGCCAACTGAGGAATTATTGAGAGAATCATTGCCTAGCCACGCAATATCCTGGCCGGTTCTTGTATTGGTTGCTCTATTAATACTCCAGGCCGATTGAATAGTGGCGATCGCCAACTCAGGAATTAACATTGAATTTTCTCTACCTATTGCCAGAAAATCATCAAGAAATTTAACGCCGGGGTTAGAGAGAATATGAGAAATTGCCGGCTGATTTAAAAACCAATCCGCCGGTGAATTAATAGCACTATTAATTATATCGGGAACGAATAAATATTGTTTACCAATCCAGTAATCCATATAGTTTTCACCGTTTTATTTTGCTATAATTTTAGCAGGTTTATTTTTCAATTGAACTATGTGCAAACCTAAATCTATTCAGGTCCCTACGATATTTTTTGTTGATATTACTCAATTAGATGAAAAACAGATGCAACAATACTTGATGATCAGTTTATACGACACTGAAACCGCTAATCGTTATGCCTATTTTGTTAGTCATCCTGACTATTTATTGTCTAGTCAAATTAATAAGCTAAAACAAAGTCTCAAAATAGCTTGAGGGGGGGCTTGACGGTAAAAGTTGAAAATACTAGTCTGATGTCACAACCAACCGACCAGGAGTTAAACATCATGACTACTGCTAGTAAAACTGCTTCCGCTATTCGTTTTATTCTGAAAGATTATAATGTCTGGCCAAACGGCACTTTAGATAGTCAGTTGAAAGTATCTTCAACTACTTCTGCATTAGACCAGACTAAGATTTTATCCATTGATAAATCTTTACGACGCAAATATGTAGAGTTAGTTGATCCGGCTTATGTTCTGCCAGATTATAAAGCGGAAGTATTACCAGTCACCATTGCACAACTAGACTTTCATCAGTTCTTCAAACAACGTATTGCTATGGCTTATGGAGAATTGATGATTGCTCAACAGAATTTACAGGCTAATTCTAATACTTTGCCACAGTTTGAATTGGCGGTGGAGAAATTAGAATATTTCACTCAATTGTATTCTAGCCTCGGTGCTTTACAAAGTCCGCAAGTCTGGACTGTCAATGATGGTAAGGACATTATTTCACTAATTATTGGTGGTGGCTTTGGCGACCCGGCTATTCCTGAAGAATACCGCAATATTTACGTTTCCACTCAGGTCAATTCTTTATAGGAGGTAAACAAATGGCAACCGCAACTCAAACAGCTACCGCTATTCGCAATATTCTCAAAGATTACAATTATTGGCCGGGTAGTGAAGGTGATAGTCCTCTTAACATCAAAACCACTATTGCACCAGAATTAACTAATGAAAAGTTAATTGCCATTGACCGTTCTTTACGTCGTAAGGTGAATGAAGGAGACGCTAGTTATCAACTACCCGATTCTAGCAGGCTAGTCATTACGGCAAAAGCATTACCAGAGGTTTTTCGCTTCTTAATTCAAGATGCTTTTAATTACAATTTGACTGATTCAATGAACTCATTTAACAATGATGGAGATGTTGCTCTATCGTCTGTTGAATCGAGTGTTGAGGTGATGGAATATTTGGTGCAACTTTATTCTGCTTTCAGTGCTTTACAGAACCCAAAAGTCTGGCGAATTTTAGCACCACACAGAGATATTCCTGATGCTTATGACGCTCAGGTTTCCATGATTATTACAGGCACTTTTGTTTCGGCTGTGGAAACTAAAGTTATTTATGCCACCACCACTTTATATGAAACTTAAATAGAGGTAAATTATGAACAAACAAGCATTGGTTGAGGCGATCGCCCAGGAAATTCCGAGTCTATCGAGAAAAGAAATTGCTAATTTTCTCAAGACTTTTACCACCGTATTAGAAAGAGGTTTCCAAGAACAAGGCACAGTCAGAATTGATGGATTCGGTACTATCAAAAAATTAGCCGACGGTTCACCAGCGTTTCGATTCTTTCCTAGTTTTGCCAGACATGGTGAAACCTCTGAGGATGAAGATGATGAGGAATCCACAGAGGAAGAAGCACCGGAACCTGCACCGGAACCTGAAAATACAGTTACTCCTATGAGAAAACGGCGTTCACCCGCTAAGAAAAAATAGTTAGTAACCAGGGAATAGGAGCTGATAAACTCCTATTCCCCATTACCTATTCCCCACATGGCTTATGAATACCAAAGATTTTATATTTACGATTGATGTTTGCCTGCAATTAGCAACTTTTACAGCCGTCATTTGGAAATTATTTTCTCTTACCAATGAATTACGAGTAGGACAAGCTCGTAATCGTGAAAATATCAATACTTTAGCTAATAAACTAGACAATTTAGAAAAAGCCTTAGTTGTTGCTAATACTCAACTTTTGAACAATGTCATAGATAGAAATAATAACAATTAATATGGTAGAACTAGCTTACAATTACAATCCTACCAAAGATTATGGAGTCAATAATTGGTGGGCTTCTCCTAAATATGACGGTGTGCGAGGAATATTTGACGTTGCCAATAACGGTTTATTCACACGCCAGGGTAAAAGAATATTTGGTGTACGAACTATTGAAGAATCTTGTCGTGCCTATGTAGAATCATTTAGAGAAATAGGTATCAATGTAGAAACCGTTGAAGGTGAACTATATCAGGATGGTGCTGATTTTCCTACTATTTCTGGTGAGGTCAGCAAATTTCAGTGTGATGATAAAAATTTAATACTGAAAGTATTTGCGGTTAAATCTACCATGACTACTCATGAAATGATTGTTAATTTACCTGAAAAAGATGAATATCCTCTACTGGAATCTGTTGAATATCAATCTATTGCTAATACTCCTGCTAGTGTGTCTGAATTTGTTAGTAATAACACTTATTCAGAGGAGGGAATAGTTCTCAGACATGAAACTATTTCTTACACCGAAGGGCGATCGCACAACTTACTAAAAGTTAAGAAAATGTACACTAGTCAATTCACCATCACTAGTATTAACAAAGGTTCTGGACAATTTGCTAATAGTTTAGGCAGTATTAACGTTAGTGGTATGGTCAATAGCAATATTACTACCAGTAAAGTTGGCACAGGTTTCACCGATGGAGAACGGGACGCTATTTGGAATAATCAAACTGCTTATCTTGGTAAAGATGTAGAGATTTTGTATATGGGCGTTACTTCTGGCGGTTCTTTGAGACAACCAGTTTTTGTAAGAGTTATAGATTAATTTATGTGGTGAAAATTATGACAAAACATTTTGGCGAATTGAAAATACTAGTAAACAGTTTTAATCCAATGATTATTTCAGGCCTAGTATTGACACTACCAATAGCTTATGTGGTATCAGTTGTATTGTTATTCAACGGATTGTACCAATTGTCGAAAAACCATTTGGGGCGAGGGGTGATCACCTTGGTCAAGTCTTGACCAATTTCAGTGAGCGATCGCCTTGGTGGGACAGGAATACCTATCAAGCTGTCTATGTCTAGCTTTCATAGTTTGTACCATCACTCAAAAAATAGCCCATTTGCGTTAGCTATTTAGCCAAGCAAAAGTGACAATTTTCGTTATCTATCATAGGCATCAACCTTTTTATTTTTAATGCTTGATGATAACTAGAATCTTGTAATATATTAGACAGGTTACTCAAAAGTTAAAGCCCATTGATTTCTCAGATCAATGGGCCTGTCCCAAAGAACTTTAATTCTTTGAGTAATCGAAACCAAAAAACGCCTTTCCTTTATTGGACGGCTTTGACTAAATAATAACTAGACAATTGTAAATTTGTCTAGTAAGTCATTAAGCTCCATAAATGGAAAGGCTCCAATACAAGGAGCAAAAATGATTAACGAATTGATCAAGGGACTGGCACAAATTCCTATGGAATTGGCATTAGTTCCAGTCGTTGGCAAACGAGCTATTCTCAAAAATTGGACAAATACAAAATTAAGTCGGGATGAACTGCTCAAGTTTATCCAAGAAAAAAAACCAGATGGTTACACAATAGTATTAGGTCCCGCTAATCATGGGATTGTAGCAGTTGATATTGATGGTTACGGTTGCCACAGTGAATATGAAAAAATATTTGGTTATTTACCTAATGACGATAAAACTACTGTCAAGGTGACATCAGGTAAACCTGGACGGCGGTGTGAATTTTATCAAATACCGGCAACTTATCGGGAAAGTATTGAATCCAAAGAAATTCATACTGGTATTTTTGATGGTGACGGTAAAGAGGAAAATTTAGAATTGCGATGGGCTGGTAAAATGCAAAATTTGCCACCGTCAATTCATCCTGATACTGGTAAGACTTACCAATACATTTCTAGTTTTGAGGAAAGTATAATTGCGGAGGCTCCGTTAGCATTGATTGAGAGAATGTTAAAACCTCTCTCTGTTAGACCAGAGCAATCACGTCCTTTAACTGACTACCATGACCTGGTAAGCATTGAACAAATTATTTCTAAGGAATGTCGTGATTTATTAGGTGGTGTGGCAGAAGGTGGGCGTAATAATATTGGAGCTAAACTTTCCAGGGCATTAATAGGAGCAGAAGAATCGGCCAAACGATTAGGAATTAATTTAACTGACACGGCAGAACAATTATTTTATGATTTTTGTTCCCGGTGTACTCCTGCTATCCCTGGAAAGGAAGCTGACAATATTTGGAAAAACGCATTAAAAGATAATCCTACATCTAGTTTATCAGATGATGCAATATTAAATTGTGTTAAAGCACATCAGAAAAAACATAATAAATCTTATGGGGGCGGGTCTAACACAAAGTCTAAACAATCAAATCAGTCTAATCAATCTAGTTATGAACCCGAACCAATACCGATGGCTAGTAATGTTGTTCCAATAGGAACAACACGACGTAAATTAACAATTGAGGATTTAACGGCAGAATTGGAAACTATGGCGAATAGCCTATTAACCTCTGCTGATTTAGAAAAAAGATTCATAGAATTATCAGTTCAGTTTGGCTTACTAATACCAGTCATCCGTCAATATTACTCTGAAATAGAGAAAAAACATTCTACTGAATCCCGTGATTTAAAGAAAGATTTAGCTGAATATCAAGAGTGTTTAGCAGTCAGACTGGTTAATAGTAAACTATTCTTACCAGGGGCTTTACGCAATGTTTCTATTATGTGTAAAAACCTTGGTTTCCTAGATGAAGCTGGTATTTTACTATTACTCACAGCCACGTCGGCTATGATTCATGCTGATACTGATTTAATGTTGCATGAAGGGTTAAATTTCACCGTCGGACCTACCATATTCTCTTGTTTAATAGCAGAATCTGGTATGAAGAAATCACCACTACTTAGGAATATTATTAAAGACTCCCTGCGGGCGATCGTCAAGCGGGAAAAGAAACGATATAGTCAGGCTATGGCTGATTGGGACTTATTATCTGATGAGGAAAAGAAAAGTAACCCTAAACCTGATCATCATTGTTACATGATTAATGGTGGTACAGTCGAGGGTATCCGCAATCTAGTCGCTAATAATAAAGGTCACGGAATCCTACGATTCCTTGATGAGCTAAAAGGCTTATGGAGTCAGCAAGGTAAATATTCCCATGGTATCGGTGACGATCGCCAGCAATTAATAGAATCCTACGATGGTTATTTGCCAGAAGTTGCACGGGCAAGTGTTGATGGCAATATTGCTGGTACGGGTGAAAAGATTAATTTACCAGTGATTGGCGGTATTCAACCAGATATTTTACATGGGCTATTCATGCAAGATGAAAATGATTCTGATGGTTTACTGGCTAGGTTTATGTTTGTTACTGTTCCCACCGCACCAGCTTATATTTTAGAGAATCAATCTATGCCTGTTGAATTGATTGAATATCTGGAAGGTTTATATCAGCGTGTCAGTGAACAACGTCCACAACGACATAATTTATCTGATGACGCATACAAAATATTTGTGAAAGCCTACAATTCCTGTGAAACTGAGAAATTGAAAGGCAACCCGCCGGCTATTCAATATCAGATTAATAAATTACCAGGCAAAATAGCTAAGATTGCCCTGGTCCTGCATTATCTCCTATCTATTGTTAATAATCCTGATGTACCAGTACCTGAGATTGTGGAAATGCGGACTATGCAGTTAGCTATTGATTGGGGTAATTATCAGATTAATCAGTGCGAGGCTATTTACCATTCATTTGATAATTCTGAAATTGCTCCGGTTCTTCAAAAGATATTAGACAAAACACCACCTACAGGGATTACGGCTAATGAATTAAAAAAATCTATCCGGGCCTTAAAGAACAAGCCCACTTCTGAAATAAACGACCTGATTCAAATATTAGTTAAATCCGGTCATGGACATACTGAACCACATCATAAGGGTTTCAGGTTTTTCAGAGGAAATTGAATAACCGAATAGGAGACAATAGGGGACACTCATGTTCCCTATTCAAACACTTATTCCATATTGGTTTGAGGGCAATAAGGGACAAAGAGACAGGTATCTAAAAAAAAGAAAAATTTATAAAAAAATTTTTTTTTCCCAACTCTGATAATTTTGTCCATTCATTTGGAAGTTTTTTGAAACAGAGAAAAAGAAGATTTTGTCCCTTATTGGTCTTAAATCCATATACAGTATAGATTTGATACTGCCCCTTATTGCGTCCCTTATTTGTCACTTAATCCCTTATTCAAATGTAAATCAATTGACATTTTTTTAATATGCCATTTAATCTTAGTCCCCACATATATAGTGTTTTACAAATAGAGACACCCATAGGCAATGAATACAGGGCTGTAAACGCCCAACTGGACGGGATTACAGAGTTTTTTTACGGTGGCGACTACTTTACAAAATATGGTGAAATGCCGGGGCGTGTAAGGATTTCAGAATATTGTAATGAATCAAAGACTCTGACTATCTTTGTTAACCATGATTTAAGCCAAGCGTTTATTTGTAAATATTGCCCGCCACCACCAAAGCGAATACCCCGCCCATGGCAAAATTAAATTAAGCGATCGCTCCTAAATAGTGCGATCGCCAACAGATTAATCAAAAGCAAATAGATTTTTCGACTTAAGAATAGCCCTAATCTTTTCCTCTGGTATATCAGGATTAAATATTAAAACAGCTTTCACCCTGTCATCGGGTGTGTGAACCGCCTTACCCTTTTCATCATTGATACACCGCAACGACCAAATAGACCAACCATTAGCTGACCAACCTGGATAAACAGCAGATTGTGATTTGGTTGCTACTAATCCTAATAGTCCATTACCTAAATCTTCATTATTTACCCAAGTCATATTAATTGCCATTCTTTTTTCAGCATCGAGACTAGCCGTAATATTAACCTTCTGTCCTTTCCAGCGGTGTTGCCGTCTTATTCCCCATTTGCCGTATTGCACACCATAAACCTCAATATATTCAGTCATTTTGACGTTTTCCAATTCAGCAACAATTTCATTAATACAACAGATGAAAACCAGACTAGCCGTGCCAGTTTCGGCTTCATGACAAACACGCCAATAAGCTGTTGCCCAATCTCTAGCCGTACCGCCTTCATTTTCCACTAATAGTTCAAATGCCCGTCTAGCTTGTAATACTACGGAACGAATCGGACCATTATCACCTGTGGATTCTTTCAGGGCGATCGCATTCCGCACCGCCAATCTATACCAATCTCTCTGTTTTTTAGCCTCAAACTCCATATTCTTAGGAATATTCACGTCACTAAACAGAACAGATTTATAGGCTTGTGGTGAAGTGTCCGATTTTAGGTCGGGCGATCGCCAATAGGAATTAACCAGCTTCACTATTCTGCTGATGGTATCTGTAGCATTACCATCCACTGCACATGGTCTAGTCAGATAACAATCATTTTGTTTTAAATCACTTATCCAGGGAGCTGGATTACCACCTAAACTATTTAGGTAATCTCTCACAGCGTTGAGACCATTCATATTATTGGGATAGGCCGATTTGAGAGAATCAACAGCTATCTGTAACTCCTGAGATAGGAAGTCAATTATTCTTAAATTTAACGGTTGTTTCTGTTCACCACCGGCGGGAATTAATAAATAATGCAATTCACAGTTTAATGACCGTGCTTTACCTAATAAACTAGCCACAATGCCGGTAGCGTCATTCATTGAACGAATAGCTATTTGCTGTAAATTTCCTGATAAAGCTACCTTCGGTAATTTATCCACATTAGGAGATTGGGGAAAACCACGAATAGCATTCGCTAAATTAGGGTATTTTTTAGACGTGATTAATTGCATGAAGTCCCCATCAGTATCACGTCCCAGCGATAATAACAGCTCCCTGGTGGTGGCGATCGCCCCATATTCACTAGCAAAATTGCCTTCATGGACGTTTTGCCACAATTGCACATCGCCCCAATGACGCATTGGATTACAAAATACTATGTATTCACCCGGTGGATAACTACCCGCACAGAAGCGTTTTTCTCCTTGTCTATCATACTTTTCAAAATATTGGTCGGGCATACACATTAGAGAGAAAAATCTCACACCGGCGGAGGTCGCTAAAGTTTTCCACATCTCCCTAAATCGTTCCCGCAATTTCATCACAATATACGGGTGCATAAGCATCACACCGTTTTTATCAGCAGAAATTACTTTGATACAAGTATCCACATAGGCTAAATCTGCCTCAAGTTGATTAGCATCAGTGACTGTAGCCTCAAGCTGGTCAAGTTCTGACTTGAGAAATTCTGACAAAATTTTGACATCATTCCAGCAACTAGCCAATTTCTGGCATTTAGTTTCTAATTTACTAATAATGCCATCAGCAATTAAAGTATCCCAAGAAATCCACTGCCACAACATCCAGCCAGGTTTTGCCACCCGTTCTTCTGCCTCAAATACTACGCCAAATAATACTTTGCCTCGGTTAGGTCCTAATGGTGGTTTTTTACCTTTAAAACAGCTTAACGGAATTACTAAATCGTATTCAGTGCCGTCTAGCTCTGAACTATAGGATAAAGTACCTTTAGCAACCCATTGTTTAAATAAACCTAGTCTAAATTGCAGTGAGGTATTACCGCCTAATAATTGGTGAATATTCAGAGATATTTTGCCGTGGCAATCACCCGTTTTCCAATTTCTACCATTAATAGCATCGTCCTCTAGTTCACCCGTTTGAGGATTACGGCGTTCATCATCCACAACTAAATAAGTTAGCTCCCGATATAAAAGGCGATCGCATCCGGTATGAGCTACGGAACCGTAAATTATTCGTTTCCACTCGTCCTTACCATCGCCAAAGTAGAAACCACCAATTGGCTTTTGGTTAAATAAAAATCTACCATGAGTTCGGGAACCAGAAGCCATATCTAATTTGTAGGATGTTTTAGCCCCTTCTGGTGTAAACGCATTGAGTAATTGATATTCCTCAATAGGTGTGTCTTTGGGGATTTCGCCGGTGGCTAATTCACGGTCTGGAGCCAACCCACCTAATAGAGTATTTCTAATAGCGACAACTTGACCAGGTAGCCATTCTTGATTTGTACAATCCCATACACCCGTTGTAGTATAAGTAACTAACTGTCCTGCTGTTTCAGAAATAACAGTCTTTTGAACGTCTGTTGATGGCATAATAAATTATTGTTTTTTTTAATCTAATGATACCACTAAAACCTATACAAGTAAAGGTATCCCGCATTATTGATGGCGATACTATAATCATCTCCACGGGTGAACGATTGAGAGCTAATTATGTTGACGCACCAGAAGTCAACTATGGTAAGTATTCTACTGATGTCAACATTATTGAACATTGGCAGTGGGGAAATATTGCCAGGGAATTTCTCACTAAATTAATTGTCAAACCATTGATTGTTATTCCATCAGGACAAGATACCTATGGCCGTTGGTTAAGTGATTGGTATTTAGATAAAATCACCAATAAAAATAATATTCAGTTAGCGATCGCCCGGCAGGGATTATGTGCCTATTATCAACCCTGGCAACGCTACGATTTTTCTCAGAGAGAATTGAGCTTGTACTTGAATATTATGAGACATTCAATTATTGCTAGACAGAAAAGATTAGGCTACTGGTCTGTTCCTAATCCTATCCTGCCTAGTGAAGTGAGAATAAGATTTAATTAGTGTTTTGCTAATTTTGCCTGAGAGAAAGCCCAATTCAATAATTTCATCTGTTCAGTTAATTCCTCTTCAGAACGGTCTAATAGTATTGCCTTGTCAGGATGATTTAATTGACACTGAATACGGTAACAATATTTAATTTGTTCCCAGGTATCATCTACTGAACAGCCTAGAATATCTGCCCAATTCTTTATTTGATAAGTATTTGATGACTTAGATTGCTGTTGATGTTGATGTTGTTGATGTTGATTATTTCTGCCAAACTCAATATCAATATGGTGTTTTAACCAAGTATCACGATATTTAGGAATAGCAGGAGCAAACTTTTCTAAATATGTCAGGAATATTTGCTGATAGGCTTTACCAGTTTTTCCCCCAAATACAGCCCCCAACATCCAATCATTTTTGATTGCTGCACCATCCGGTGTTAGAGGTCCATGTTTTTTATCATAATTTTCCCATAAACTATCCGGTGCTAAACCTTTGGTGAATCTTGTCTTACGTTGTGACCTGACATAACGCACTTTTGGTAATATTTCCGGCGGGAATAACTCACCAAATTTCTTTTCATATTCTTTATCATCGTCATCTAATCGCCTCTCACCACCAAATACAAAACCACACCATGGGCAAATTTCAGCGAATATATGAACAAGCGCACCACAATTAGGACATTCTTTTAGGTTCGCTTCAGGGTTATGTCGAACAGGGTCCAAGGTTATTTTGAATTTCCTGGTTAAATAGCCAATGCGTTTGATATTACTGCCAAAATCTAATATTAAACAGTCTTCTTTACCGGGGAATGTTCTTAACCCCCGCCCACACATCTGAATATATAACGCTCTGGATTTAGTAGCACGGGACAATACAATAAAACCAATACTAGGAACATCAAAGCCTTCTGTCAAACAACCTATACTGCTAATACATCTTATTTCACCTCTGGCAAGTTCACCAAATATTTGTTTCCTTTCTTCAAATGGTGTATTAGCGTCAATATGTTTAGTCAGAATACCAGCTTTATTTAATGCGTCGGTCTGTAATCTTGATTGAATAACACCAGCATTGAATATTATGCCGGTGCGATTACTCCCTAAATCTTGAATTTTTGAGACTACTTCACTGATTATTTCAGAATCAATAAATTTCTTCTGCATCTGTTCCAGGTTATATTCACCGCTATTAGTCGTATCAACTTCTGATAAATCAACGATACCACCCCAACCAAAATAACGGGGCGGTACTAAATTACCTTTATTAATTAATTCACCAATAGACGGTCCTAATACTATTGCGTCGTAATGTAATCTAAAATATTCCTCTGACGGTTTTTGTCGCCACGGTGAAGCAGAGAATCCTAAGTGAACACTATCTAAAGTATCTAATTTAATTCGACTGTAATGAGTGTAAAACGCTGTGGTATGACATTCATCCAATATTACTACGTCAATATTATCAGGAGTCGCTCTATTCTGAAGAGTTTGTAAACCTGCTATTTGAATTGGGCGGTCTCTATTTTCTTTATAACCAGCCTTGACCACACCGATTAATTGTCGGTCAATACCAGTCCGCACCATTGAATCAATACTTTGCTCCACCAAAAAATCACGGTGAATTATTAACATTACCCGTTTATTCCTACTGAATACATCTTGACAAATACTCGATAAAATAACAGTCTTACCGGCTCCAGTCGGGGCATAGATTAATATGCGTTTAATACCATTCTTGATTAATTGATAACATTCACGTTTAATATTCAGTTGATAATCTCTTAACTCAATTCGGTGCGGTTGAGACTCTTGTATTTGTATCGTTACAGGAGACTCACAAATAGTTAATTGTGTCATGATAATTAAATATTTTCTGTGGATTTCATAAATTATTTTAACATGAAAACGTATATGTATCAAAGACTTTAAGTTTTTTCAAATTAGTCCTTGGTTAGCGATACCTCCGGTGGGCAAAGCCTTCGCCCTTGGTAGCAAATTAACCTTCGCCCAATAAAAACCCCTATTCCAAATTTGAAATAGGGTAAAAAGGAGTCTCTTGAATAGAATATAATTATAGCCTATTAACGCTTTCTAAATACTGAATAAAAGCATTAGTAGCAATGTGTTGTATTGGTTGACCAGTTCTCTGAGATTCCTGTTCTAATAATCTGTAAGCACTATCATAAAAAGAAATTCGTTTATTTAACCAGTTAGTTCGGTCATATTTTCTAATTCTCCTAATAGGTTTCCTAGCAGGCATCAGAAAAGCAATTGGTAAATATTTAACAACTGCCAAGTCAATTAATTCACTAATAGGTTTATTCTGTTTAACCGATTCTATCCGCAATTCTTGGTAAACAGAATCTTTCACATCAATTTTTGTATCCATTACCTATAATACTTTTACAAATACTGGTTGTCTGAGAGAACCGCCAGACGTAACGCCCATATACAAAATCTCTACATCTTTACCTAAATAGAAACCTTGGTTATTGTAAATTACTGTGCGTTCAGCTTCTGTAAAACCTGTGCCAACTTTACTGGTAGTAATATTGCTATTGACCATACCACTAACATTAATACTGCCCAAACTATTAGCAAATTGTCCAGAACCTTTGTTAATACTGGTAATAGTAAATGCTGAATTGTACATTTTCTTAACTTTCAGAAGATTGTGCGATCGCCCGTCGGTATAAGATAATATTGGGTGTCTGAGAACTATCCCCTCCTCTGAATAATTGTTATTAGTAGCAAATTCAAGAATACTAGCAGGAGTATTAGTAATAGACTGATATTCCACAGATTCAAGTAGAGAATATTCATTTTGTTCTGGTAGATTAGCAATCATTGTCTCAGTATTCATGGTAGATTTAACCGCAAATACTTTGAGAATTAAATCTTTATCATCACACTGAAATTTGCTGACCTCACCAGAGATTGTAGGAAAATCAGCACCATGCTGATATAGTTCACCTTCAACGGTTTCGATATTAATACCTATTTCTCTAAATGAATCTACATAAGCACGACAGGATTCTTCAATAGTTTTGCACCCCCAAATTCTTCTACCCTGGCGAGTGAATAGTCCGTTATTAGCAACGTCAAATATTCCTCGCACACCATCATATTTAGGTGAAGCCCACCAATTACTAACTTGATAATCTTTGGTGGGATTGTAGTTATACGCTAGTTCTACCATATTAATTGTTATTATTTCTATCTATGACATTGTTCAAAAGTTGAGTATTAGCAACAACTAAGGCTTTTTCTAAATTGTCTAGTTTATTAGCCAAATTATTGATATTTTCACGATTACGAGCTTGTCCTACTCGTAATTCATTGGTAAGAGAAAATAATTTCCAGATAACTGCACTGAATGTCACCAACTGTAAACAAACATCAATGGTAAATACAAAATCTTTCATATTCATAATTCTGATAGGTCTAGGTTGCCCTAGACCTAATTGACTCTATTTTTTAGCCGGTGTACGTTTTCTCATAGGAACGACTGTTTTGTTTTCTGGTTCAGCTTCTGGTAAAGAATCTGTTACAGGCTCTGGTTCTGATTCACCCTCTAATACTTCACCACCTCTGGCAAAACTAGGAAAGAACCTAAACGCCGGGGAACCATCAGCTAACTTTTTAATAGTACCGAAACCGTCAATTCTGACAGTCCCTTGTTCTTGGAAACCTCTTTCTAATACGGTGGTCAAAGTGCTGAGAAAATTAGCAATTTCCTTTCTCGATAAACTCGGAATTTCCAGGGCGATCGCATGAACTAAATCTTGTTTATTCATAATATTTATAAACTATTAACTTGTGTACTAACGTAAATATTGCGGTATTCTTCTGGAATAGCCGGGTCGCCAAAGCCACCACCAATAATCACGGAAATAATGTCATTACCATCATTGACAGTCCAGACTTGGGGATTTTGTAATGCTTTGATAGCAGAAAATAGTTGAGTGAAATATTCTAGTCTTTCCACAGCTAATTCAAACTCTGGTAATGTAGCAGGATTAGCTTGTAAAGCCTGTTGAGCAATCATCAACTGCCCATAAGCTACGGCAATACGTTGAGTGAAGAATTTATTAAACTCAAGTTTTTCAACCGTTACAGGCAATGGTGTAGCTTTATAATCTGGCATGACATAAGCTGGATCAACTTCTGAATATTTCCGACGTAAAGACTTATCAATAGATAAAATCTTAGTGTCATCTAATGGTGCAGAAGT